>Ga0180222_1000050_pt1 | contig 209472 bp, 189 predicted proteins | sample eDN5th37CKraftOP_FD_151336 | JGI IMG/M metagenome (GOLD analysis project Ga0180222, IMG submission 151336) | Enriched Organic Plus compost microbial communities from Emeryville, California, USA - eDNA 5th pass 37_C Kraft OP (version 2) (version 2) ... | reverse complement strand
CGGCATGTGAGCCCGCCGCGGCGCAGGCTCAGACCAGCCCGCGCCGCACCATGATCCACAGCGCAACGCAGGCCAAAAGCAGCAGCCCGAAAAGAACGCTGGACGCCAGGGAGAGCGCGCCGCCCTGGCTTCAGGCGCCCTTGGGCGGCGCGGCCTTGTGGCGGCGACCCGCGATCCCGGATCGCCGCGACAGAGAGGCGTCTAGCCCCGGATCAGCCTGCGGCGCAGCCAGCCAGAGAAGCTGTCCATCGCCATCACCATCAGCACGATCAGCACCATGTAATAGGCCACGTCCTCCCAGTCCTTCTGGGTCTGGATCGCCTGGGTGAGCAACAGGCCGATGCCGCCGCCGACGATGGCGCCGATCACCGTGGCGCCGCGGGTGTTCGATTCCAGGAAATACAGCACCTGGCTCAGCAGCACCGGCGTCACCTGCGGGATCACCCCGAAGCGCGCCCGCTGCACGGCGCCCGCGCCGGTCGATCGGATGCCCTCGACCTGCTTTTCGTCGATGTTTTCCAAGGCTTCCGAGAACATCTTGCCGAAGCTTCCCGTATCGGTCAGCAGGATCGCCAGCGCGCCGGTCATCGGGCCGGGGCCGAAGGCGCGGGCCAGCACGATGGTCCAGATCAGCCCGTCCACGCCGCGGATGAAGTCGAAGACCCGCCGCAGCCCGAAGCGCAGCGCGCCCAGCGGCATCATGTTGCGCGCCGCCATGAAGCCCAGCGGCAGCGCCACGAGCGCCGCGCCGAACGTGCCCAGAAAGGCCATCAGCACCGTCTCGAACATCGCCCAGATCACGTCGCCATGCCGCCACATCGCATTGGTCCAGAAATCGCGCGCCATGGCGGCGATGTTGGGCAGGCCGGGATCGACGCGCGGCCCCCAAAGCGCGCTGGCGGCGATCTCGGGCCAGCTCATGTAGTGAAACGGGCTGTCCAGGGTAAAGAAGAACAGCGCCCAGCCCGGCTGATAGCGGAAGGTCTCGACCTTGGCGCGGGTATAGGCAAAGCGCCCGGCCTCGGTGGTGACGCTGACCCGGCTGTCCGTGGCGTTGATCCAGTCCGGCAGCGGTTCGGGCGCGGTCAGGCGCAGCCCACCGTCCTGCTGGCGGATGTCGATCAGGCCGTAGCCGGGCACGTCGTAGCGCGCGCCCTCCGCGTCATAGGTGACGACATGGCCGTGGCCCAGGTCGATGCGGGTCGCATCGCCCTCGGTGGCGATCCAGGCGGGCAGGCGATCCGGCGGATAGGTGCCCTTGGCCTCGCCGTCGATGGCGACGCGCAGCGCGCCCGAGCGGTTGTCGCGCGTCACATGGGTCTTGTGCTGCCAGAAATCCGCCAGCAGCACGGCGGCATTGTCCATCCGCGCCCGCCCGGCCAGCCCGGCGATGTCGAAGGCGATGGCGGCATAGGCCAGATAGGCCAGGATCGCCAGCGGCACCGCAAAGGCTGCCAGCCGGCGGCGGGCAAAGCGGGTCAGCACGGTATCGGTCAGCGCGGGGGAAAGCGTGGCGGTGGTCGTCATGGTTCAGCCCCTTACCAGCCGGCTGCGCGCGTGGTCGGACAGCCGGTCGATGGCGACGATGGCCACGAACAGCAGCAGGAAGATCGCCACCACCTCGTCATAGCGGCCCGTGCCCCATTGCATCGCCAGCTTCAGGTCGTAGCCGATGCCGCCCGAGCCGACGAAGCCCAGGATGGCGCTGGCGCGCAGGTTGATCTCGAAGCGCATCAGCGCATAGGACAGCCAGTTCGGCGCGACCTGCGGCAGCACCCCCAGCCCGACCTGCTGGCCCCAGCCGGCGCCGACCGAGGCCAGCCCCTCGACCGGCTTCAGGTCGGCATTCTCGGCCACTTCGGAAAACAGCTTGCCGAGCGCGCCGGCAGTATGCAGCGAGATGGCGATGACCGCCGGCACCGGCCCGCCACCCAGGATATAGATCAGCACCAGCGCGATCACGATCTCGGGCACGGCGCGCAGCGCGTCCATCAGCCGGCGGAACAGCCCGGTCAGCCGCGGCCAGCGCGCCAGCCCGCGCGTCGACAGAAGCGCCAGCCCCATCGCCATCAGCCCGCCCATGAGCGTCGAGACGGCGGCGATGTTCAGCGTCTCGACCAGCGAGGGCAGGTGCTTGGCCAGCAGGCCCGGCAGGTTTGCGCGCTTCTGCCAGGCCTCGGCCAGCACCTCGGAGGGGAAGGCCAGCACCATCGGCAGCCCGTCGACGAAGCCGCCGGCATTGCGGCTTTCGGCCAGCCGGAACCCCGCCGCCATCATGGCGACGAAGAGCACCAGCAACAGCCCGCCGTAAAGCCGGCGGCGGCGGGCCAGTTCCAGATAGGCATCGCGGATATGGTCCGGGGCAAGGGCGGCCATGAGAGTCCTGCGGCTGAAATGCGGATGCCGCGCCCCGGCAGGGGGACGCGGCCGGGGAAAGGCGCTTACTGCGCCGTTTCCTGCAGCTTGCGGGCGGCGACCACGCCCAGATAGGCGTCATGCGTCACCGGCACGAAATCCATGGCCTCGCCATGCGCGACGCCATAGGCGCAGGCCTTGTCGGTCTCGTGCAGGTCGGCGGTCAGCTTCGTGACCTTGTCCTTGACCTCTTGCGGCAGGGCCTTGCGCAGCACCATCGGCCCTTCCGGGATCAGCTTGGACTTCCAGATCTCGACCAGGTCGTTCATCTCGACCAGCCCGGCATCGGCGGCCTTGCGGAAGGCGCCCGAGTTATAGCCGTCCTCCCAGTCGCCCAGCCCGTCGGCCCAGCTGACGCCGGCGTCGAAATCGCCATTGGCCACGCCGATGATGGCCTGTTCATGCCCGCCCGCGAAACGGACCTGGCCGAAGAAATCCTCCAGCTTGCCATGGGTCTCGGCCAGTTCGGCGCCCGGCACCAGATAGCCCGAGGTCGAGTTCGGCTCGGCAAAGGCGAAGGACTTGCCCCTGGCATCCTCGATCGAGGCGATGCCGCTGTCCTTGCGGGCGAAGCCGATGGCGTAATAGCCGGTCGAGCCGTCCATGTTCTGCTTGGTCAGCACCGGCTCGACCGCCTCGGGATCGGTCAGGTGGATCTTGGCATAGCCCGAGGCGCCCAGCCAGGCCATGTCCAGCGTGCCGCCCAGCAGGCCCTGGATGACGCCGTCGTAATCGGCGGGGGTGAAGACCTTGACCGGCACGCCCAGCTCGGCCTCGATGGCGGCGCGGTAGCATTCGTTCGAGGTCATGCGGTCCTGCGCGTTCTCGCCGCCCATGATGCCGAGGTTGAAGCCGGTGATCGGCTGGGCGGTGGCGGCCGAGGTGAAGGCGGTGGCGGCGGCAAGCGCCAGGGCAAGCGGTTTCATGGTCTCTCCATGGGTTGCGAGTATTGCAGGAATCGTCAGGCCATCAGCCGCGCGGCATAGGCCGCATCGGCCGCGGCGTCGGCGGGGATGGCGGTCGAGGTCGCGGCCTCGTTGAAGCTGTGGTCCGCGCCATAGATGTCGCGGGCGACGCCGGTCGAAAGCTGCGCGGGCGTGCCGTCGAAGACGATGCGGCCGTCGCGCATGCCGATCACCCGGTCGCAATAGCGCCGCGCCGTGTCCAGCGTGTGCAGGTTGGCGATGACCATGCGGCCGTCTTCGACATTGATGCGCTTGAGCGTGTCCATGACGATCTGCGCATTCATCGGGTCGAGGCTGGCGATGGGCTCGTCGGCCAGGATGATCCGGGGGTCCTGCATCAGCGCGCGGGCGATGGCGACGCGCTGCTGCTGGCCGCCCGACAGCGCCTCGGCACGCTTGGGGGCCTGTTCGGCGATGCCGAGCCGGTCGAGGATCTCCAGCGCGCGCAGGATGTCGGCGCGCGGCCACAGGTTGAACAGCGTGGCCAGCACCGGGCGGCGGTTCAGCAGCCCGTGCAGCACGTTCGAAACCACGTCCATGCGCGGCACCAGGTTGAACTGCTGGAAGATCATCGCGCATTGGCTTTGCCAGGCGCGGCGGTCGCGGCCGCGCAGCGCCAGGATGTCGCGCCCGTCCACGCAGATCCGCCCGGCCGAGGCGTCGGTCAGCCGGTTCATCATCCGCAGGAAGGTGGACTTGCCCGCGCCCGACCGGCCGATGATGCCGACGAAGGCCGGGCCGTCCACGGCAAAGCTGATATCGTCCACCGCGGCACGCCCGGAAAAGACGCGGGTGACGTTCTGAACTGCAAGCAAGGCGGGCCCTCCATGAGCGGTTGGGGGGCTGATAGAGGGCTTGCGTGACGAAAACGGCTCAGCTTCGTGAAGCTTTGTTGAAGATCCTGCGGCCAGCGCGGCCCTGCGGCGGGACGGCCGGGCCATGACGGCGCGGCGTTGCGGCCGGGCGGCGACGGGGTCGCCGCCCGGCCGGGATGCGGGCCTGTCAGATATGCAGGGCGTGGCCAAGCGCCCGCAGGCAGGCCTCGTGCAGCGCCTCGCCGCGGGTCGGGTGGGCGTGGATGGTGCCGGCGATGTCCTCGAGCCGGGCGCCCATCTCCAGCGCCAGGGCGAAGCCGCCGGCCATCTCGGCCACGCCGGCCCCGACCGCCTGGATGCCCAGCACCTCATGCGTATCGGCGCGGGCGGTGACGCGGATGAAGCCCGTTTCGTCCCCGGCCGTCATCGCCCGGCCGTTGGCGACAAAGGGAAAAAGGCCGGTGACGACCTCGCGCCCCGCCGCTGCCGCCTCCTCGGGGGAAATGCCGACGCTGACGATCTCGGGATCGGTGAAGCAGACCGCCGGGATGGCGCGCTTGTCCCAGGCGCGGCGCTGGCCCGCGACCAGTTCCGCCACCATCTCGCCTTGCGCCATGGCGCGATGCGCCAGCATCGGCTCTCCGGTCACGTCGCCGATGGCCAGCACCCCGGCCATCGAGGTGCGGCAGCGTTCGTCGATGCGGATGAACGGTCCCGCCATCTCCAGCCGCAGCCCGGCCAGCCCGGCAGCGGTGGCGCGGGGGCGGCGGCCGACGGTGACCAGCACCTTGTCGGCCTGGATGTCCTCGGCCCCGTCCACGCCGGCGACGCGCAGCGCGCCGCTGTCCGACAGCCCGCCGGCCCGCGCCCCGGTCAGCACGCGCACGCCCAGCTGGGTCAGGCGCTGCGCCACCGGCCGCGTCAGCTCGGCATCGTACTGCGGCAGGATGCGCGGCGCGGCCTCGACCACCGTCACCTCGGCGCCCAGCTTGGCATAGGCGATGCCCAGCTCCAGCCCGATATAGCCGCCGCCGACCACGGCCAGCCGGCCCGGCACCTCGGTCAGCGCCAGCGCGTCGGTCGAGGAGATGACCTTGCCGCCGAAAGGCAGCGCCGGGATCTCGATCGGCTCCGAGCCGGTGGCGATGACCAGCACCTCGGCGCGGATCTGCACCGGGCCCTCGGGCGTCTCGACCAGCACGGTCTTGCCGTCGCGGACCGTGGCCTGGCCGGTGACCAGCCGCACCTTGGCCTTGCGCAGAAGCGTCGCCACGCCGCCGGTCAGCCGGGTGACGATGCCGTCCTTCCAGGCCATCGTCGCCCCAAGGTCCAGCCGGGCGCCGCCGGCCGAAATGCCCATCGAGGGATTCGAGGAAAGCTCTGCAAGCCTATGGAATTCATCGGCTGCATGGATCAGCGCCTTGGAGGGGATGCAGCCGACATTGAGGCAGGTGCCCCCGGGCGGCTCGGCATCCACGATCACCGTGTCGACGCCCAGCTGCCCGGCGCGGATGGCGCAGACATAGCCGCCGGGACCGGCGCCGATGACCAGCAGCCTGCATTGGATCTCGCGCATCGCTCAGCCCTCCACGAAGATCAGCGCCGGGGTTTCCAGCAGCTCTTTCAGCCGCGCCACGAAGACGGCGGCGTCCCAGCCGTCGATCACCCGGTGGTCGAAGCTGCAGGACAGGTTCATCATCTTGCGCGGCTCGAAGGCGGCGCCGTTCCAGAACGGCCTGACCGCCAGCCGGTTGACGCCGACGATGGCGACCTCGGGCAGGTTCAGGATCGGGGTCGAGGCGATGGCGCCCAGCGGCCCCAGCGAGGTGATGGTGATGGTCGAGCCGGAAAGCTCGTCGCGCTTGGCGGTGCCTTCCTTGGCGGCCGTGCCCAGCCGCGCGATCTCGGCCGCGGTGGCGCGCAGGTCCAGCGCCTCGGCATGGCGGACCACCGGCACCATCAGCCCGGTCGGGGTCTGCGCCGCGATGCCCAGATGCACCCCGCCAAAGCGGCGGATCAGCTGCGCCTCGGCGTCGTAATGCGCATTCATCAGCGGCTGTTCATGCACGGCGCGCACGATCGCGCGGGCGATGAAGGGCAGCAGCGTCAGCCGCGCGCCCTTGCCCTGCGCGTTCATCCGGCCGCGCAGATCCTCGACCGCCGTGGCGTCGATCTCCTCGACGATGGTGATCTGCGGGATGCTGTTCGCGGCCTGCATGCGCTCGGCGATCTTGCGGCGCAGGCCGATGACGCGGATCTCCTCGACCGAACCGTCGGGCTGCGGACCCGAAGGGGCCGGGATGCCGCCCGAGGCGATGAAGGCGTCCAGATCCTCGTGCCCGATGCGGCCGGCCGGACCCGAGCCGCGCACCAGCCGCAGGTCCACCCCGGCCTCGCGCGCCCGGGCCCGGACGGCGGGCGAGGCGATGGGCCTTTCCCCCTCGGGGCGCAGGGGCGCGGGGGAAGCGGCCGCCGCGGGTTTCGCCGCCGGTTTCGGTGCCGGCGCTTCCGCCTTGGGTTCGGGTTCGGGCGGCGCTTCGGCCTTCGGTTGCGCGGGCTCGGGTTCGGGCGGCGCTTCGGCCTTCGGTTGCGCGGGTTCGGGATCGGGCGGCGCGGTTTCGGCCTGCCGCGACGGTCCCGGGGCGGCCGCCGGGGCGGGCGTGTCGCCCGCGACATTGCCGGGCCCGTCCACCTCCAGCCGGATCAGTTCGGCGCCGACGGCGATCACGTCGCCGGGCGCCCCGGCCTGCCAGACCACCGTGCCGGTCACGGGCGAGGGGATTTCCACCGTCGCCTTGTCGGTCATCACGGCGACCATCGGGTCGTCCTCGCGCAGGACGTCGCCGGGCTTGACCAGCCATTCGGAAATCTCGGCCTCGGCAATGCCTTCGCCGATATCGGGCATGCGGATTGCGTGAATACCCATCTCAGGCCACCTCGACCAGTTGACGCAATGCCTCGGCCACCCGCGCGGGGCCGGGGAAATAGCTCCATTCGTGCGTATGCGGATAGGGCGTGTCCCAGCCCGTCACCCGGCGGATCGGCGCCTCCAGCTGCCAGAAGCATTCCGCCTGCACCAGCGCCGCCAGTTCCGCGCCATAGCCCGAGGTCAGCGTCGCCTCGTGCAGCACCAGGCAGCGGCCGGTCTTGTTCACCGAGGCCACGATGGTCTCCATGTCCAGCGGCAGCAGGGTGCGCAGGTCGATCACCTCGGCATCGACGCCGGATTCCTCGGCCGCGGCCAGCGCCACATGCACCATGGTGCCATAGGTCAGCACCGTCGCCGCCCGGCCCTGGCGGCGCAGCACCGCCTTGCCCAGCGGGACCGTGTAATGCCCCTCGGGCACCTCGCCCAGCTCATGGCTTTTCCAGGCCGTCACCGGGCGGTCGTGATGACCGTCGAAGGGCCCGTTGTAAAGCCGCTTCGGCTCCAGGAAGATCACCGGATCGGGGCATTCGATGGCGGCCAGCAGCAGCCCCTTGGCGTCCCGCGGGTTCGAGGGCACCACGGTCTTGAGGCCCGTGACATGGGTGAACAGCGCCTCGGGGCTCTGGCTGTGGGTCTGGCCGCCGAAGATGCCGCCGCCGGTGGGCATGCGCACCACCATCGGGCAGGTGAACTGCCCGGCCGAGCGATAGCGCAGGCGCGCCGCCTCGGACACGATCTGGTCATAGGCCGGATAGACGTAGTCGGCGAACTGGATTTCCACCACCGGCTTCAGCCCATAGGCGGCCATGCCGATGCCGGCGCCGACGATGCCGGATTCGTTGATCGGCGTGTCGAAACAGCGCGTGCGGCCGTATTTCGCCTGCAGGCCGGCGGTGCAGCGGAAGACGCCGCCGAAATAGCCCACGTCCTCGCCGAAGACCACCACCGTCGGGTCGGCCTCCATCGCCACGTCCAGCGCGTCGCGGATGGCCTCGATCATCGTCATGCGTGCCATGTCAGAACCCCGCCTCGTGACGTTGCTTCAGAAGATGCGGCGGCATCTCGGCATAGACATCCTCGAACATGTCGGCGGGGCTCGGGTGCTGGCCGTGATGCAGGGTGCCGATGGCCTCGGCGCGCTTCTGCTGCTCGGTGATCTCGGCCAGGATCTCGGCCTCGGCCTGGGCGTGGCGGTCGTCGCTCCAATGGCCGAGCGCGATCAGGTGGTTCTTGAGCCGCAGGATCGGGTCGCCCAGCGGCCAGGCCGCGCTTTCCTCGGCCGGACGATAGGCCGAGGGATCGTCCGAGGTCGAATGCCCGCCGGCGCGATAGGTGACATATTCGATCAGCGTCGGGCCGAGGTTGCGCCGGGCACGCTCCGCCGCCCATTTCGCCACCGCCAGCACTGCGAGATAGTCGTTGCCGTCCACCCGCAGCGAGGGGATGCCGAAGCCGTGCCCGCGTGCTGCGAAAGTGCCTGAACCTCCGCGCGCAATGCCTTGGAAAGTCGAGATAGCCCATTGGTTGTTGACGATGTTCAGCACCACCGGCGCCTTGTAGGTCGAGGCGAAGACCAGCGCGGCGTGGAAGTCGCTCTCTGCCGTCGAGCCGTCGCCGATCCAGCCCGCCGCGATCTTGCGGTCCCCCGAGATGGCCGAGGCCATGGACCAGCCCACCGCCTGGATGAACTGCGTGGCGAGGTTGCCCGAGATGGTGAAGAAGCCGTGCTCGCGCGAGGAATAGCAGACCGGCAGCTGCCGGCCGCGCATCGGGTCCTCGGAATTCGAGAAGATCTGGTTCATCATCGAGCTGAGCGGATAGCCGGCGGCGATCAGCAGCCCGGCCTGCCGGTAGGTCGGGAAGTTCATGTCCCCCGGCGCCAAGGCCCGCTGGAAGGCGCAGGAGATCGCCTCTTCGCCCAGGTGCTGCATGTAGAAGCTGGTCTTCTGCTGGCGCTGCGCGTTCAGCATCCGCGCATCGTAGATGCGCAGCGTCATCATGTGGCGCAGCCCGGTCAGCAGGTCCTCGGGGGTGATGTCCAGCGCCTCGGCCCATGGCCCCACCGCCTGCCCCTCGCGGTTCAGCACCCGGATGATGGTGAAGGCCAGGTCGCGGATCTCCTCGGGATCCACATCGACCGGCGGCCGGCGCACCGTGCCGGCGCGCGGGATCGCGACATGCGAGAAATCCGGCTGCCCGCCGGGCCGCACCTCGGGCTCGGGGACCACCAGGCTCAGCGGCGGATAGTCATTCGGGTCTGGCGTCTCCATCGGCACCTCCTTTGCCTCGGGGAACTGGTCAGGGGCGGGTCCGGCCGCGCGTCGCGCCGCGGATCGCGGCCGCCGGGGCGATCCGCGGCGGGCGGACGGCGGCGGCAGAACTGACGATTTGCAGGCTTTCCATCTCGCTCCTCCCACAGGGATGATGCCACAAATCCTTGCAAAATTTCCTTTCTTTATTTCTGCCTCTAAGCAAGAATGCAAAAGATTCTTTTGGCAATACCGTGATACGATGAGCGAAGCTTCTGCCCCGCGCCCGCTGGACGCGACCGACCTCCGGATCCTGCGGGCGCTGAGTCGCGACGGCAGGCTGTCGAACAGCCAGCTGGCCGAAACGGTCGGCCTGTCGCCCAGCCCCTGCTGGCAGCGCACCCGCCGGCTGGAGGCCGAGGGCGTCATCAAGGGCTATGCCGCCATCCTGGACCAGTCGCGCCTCGGCGCCGCCGAGACCGTCATCATCGAGATCACGCTGGAACGGCACGACGACAAGGGGCTGGAGGAATTCGGCCGCGCCATGGCCGCCATCCCCGAGGTGCAGGAGGTCTGGCTGACCACCGGCGCCTACGACTATCTGCTGAAGGTGGCGGTCAGCGGCACCCGGGGATACGAGGAATTCCTGCGCCGCAAGCTTTATCGGGTGCCGGGCATCCGGCATGCCCGCTCGATCTTCACCCTGCGCTGCCTGAAAGAGCGGGGCAGCATCCTGCCCCTGCTGGCCGAGGCGGAGTAAGCCCGCGCCGCGAAGGCGGGCAGCAGGCGGGGCCTTTCCCTGCCGCGGCCTGTGCCGGGACCATGCCGTCATGCCGCCGCCTCCCGCCCCGTCAGCCGACACGGACCTGCGGCGCGCCGCTCTGGTCGCGCGCGACCTCGACCTCGTGCCGGCGGTCGCCGATCATCACGCTGGCGCGGAAGCCCGGCCAGTGCGAGGGCAGGGCGGGCGCGACCTCCAGCCGTTCGCCGTTCCTGATGCGCAGGCCCAGGATATGCTCGACCGCGACGCGGTGCAGCCAGCCGGCCGAGCCGGTATACCAGGTCCAGCCGGCGCGGCCGGTCTTTTCCTCGGCGCCGTAGACGTCGGCGGCGACGACATAGGGCTCGCCGCGATAGACCCGCAGGGTCGCGGCGTCGCTGGCATGGCTGATCGGGTTGAGCAGCCGGAACACCCGCCAGGCGTCGTCGGCGCGGCCCGCCATGCACAGCGCCTGCACCATCCAGATCGCGGCATGGGTGTATTGCCCGCCGTTCTCGCGCACGCCGGGCGGGTAGCCCTTGATATAGCCGGGGTCCTGCGGCGCATCGGCAAAGGGCGGGGTGAACAGCCGCAGCAGCATGCCGTCCTCGTCCAGCAGGTGTTCCAGCGCCGCGTCCAGCGCCGGGTTGCGGCGGTCCTTGCGGCCGGCGCCCGAAATCACCGACCAGCTTTGCGCGATGGAATCGATGCGGCATTCCTGCGACGAGGCCGAGCCCAGCGGCGTGCCGTCGTCATAGAGGCCGCGCAGATACCAGCTGCCGTCCCAGCCGTGCCGGTCCAGCGCGCGCGACAGCTTGGCGGCATGGCCGCGCCAGCGTTTCGCGCGCTCCTCCTCGCCCCGCGCCTCGGCCAGGGGCGCCATCATGGCGATGGTCTGGGCCAGGAACCAGCCCATCCAGACGGACTGGCCGCGCCCGGCCGCGCCCACCCGGTTCATGCCGTCGTTCCAGTCGCCGCCCAGGAACAGCGGCAGGCCCTGTTCGCCGGTGCGGGCGATGGCCAGCTCCAGCGCCAGGGCGGCATGTTCGTAAAGCGGCGCGGTGCGGTCGCTGATCTCGGGCGTGTAGAAGGCGTCGTGCTCGCCCGGTCCCAGCGCGCGGCCCAGGATGAAGGGCAGGGGCTCGTCCAGGATCGCGCGGTCGCCGGTGACCTCGACATAGCGCGCCAGCGCATGGCCCAGCCAGACCACGTCGTCGGCGATCATGGTGCGCACCCCCGCGCCGGTGCCGGGCAGCCACCAGTGCTGCACGTCGCCTTCGGGGAACTGGCGCGAGCCGGCCTCCAGCAGCTGGGCGCGGGCCAGCGCCGGGTCATAGACCAGCATGGCCGAGGTGTCCTGCAACTGGTCGCGGAAGCCATAGGCGCCCGAGGCCTGGTAGAAGGCCGAGCGCGCCCGGATCCGGCAGGCGATGGCCTGATAGGGCAGCCAGCGATTCACCATCAGGTCGAAGGCCGGGTCGGGGGTCTGGACCTGCAGGCGGCCGAAGATGTGCTGCCAGTGGTCGGTCTGCGCGGTGGCGGCCTGCCGGGCGGTGTCGGCCCGCGCCGGCAGCGGCTCGGCGGCGGCGCCGGACGCGGCGGCCAGCCGGAAGGTGACGGTGCGGCTTTCGCCCGGCTCGATCTCGATGCGGGTTTCCAGCATCATCACCGGGTCGCCGTCATGGCGGCGCACGAAGCGGTGGCTGAGGGTGGAATCGAACCAGGCCGGCAGGCAGGCGTCGCGGTTGCGGCCCTGCCAGATCAGGCGCGACAGGCAAAGCCCCGTCACCTCGCTGTCCACCGACAGGATCATGCGCTGGCCGGCATAATCGATGGAATAGGGGTTCTCGCATTCCACGGCGCGCGCCTCGGGCAGGTAGCGCAGCTGCAGATAGGGCGCGGTCTTGGCGCGCGAGCCGCCCATTACCGGCTCAAGGAACTGCGCCACGTCCAGCGTCATCCGGCGCGTGCCGCAATTGACCAGCCGCAGCCCGATCACCCGCAGCGCCGCGTCGGGCGTCAGGCTGTGCAGCGCGGTGATCTCCAGCTCGCCCGACCAGGCGGCGAATTCGGAAAAGCCGGCGCCGTGCCGGCATTGGTAAAGCGCCTCGCGCTGGCTTGACAGCGCCGCATAGGGGGTATGGATCGCGCCGGTGCCGACGTCGCGGATCAGGATGCCTTCGCCCGGCGGGTTGCTGACCGCGTCGTTCGACCAGGGCGTCAGCTGGTGGTCGCGCGAATTGGCCGACCAGGAAAAGCCCGCGCCCTCGGCCGAGATGTGGAAGCCGAAATCGCTGCGGGCGACGACGTTGATCCAGGGATTGGGCGTAGTCTCGCCATGGCGCAGGCGGACAAGGTAATTGCCCTGCGCGTCGAAGCCGCCGGTGCCGTTCCAGAAATGCAGCTCCTCGGCGGGGAAGTCGGGGCGCAGCGCCGGGCGCTGCAGCGGCCGCGACGGCGGGCGGGTGATGCCGCGCCGCAGCTCGGCCGGCTCAAGCCGCTGGATCTGCTCGGCCAGGTTGCCGTTCTGGGCATGGATCACCACGCGGGCGACGGCCAGCAGCGTGTCGCGCGTCTCGGGCGACAGCCCGTTGGCATCGACGGCAAAGACCGAGGGGCGCGAATGCAGCAGCTGCATGCTGTGGCACAGGTTGTTCAGCGCCTCGTGCAGATGCGCGGCATAGCTCACGCGCTGTTCGTTCAGGATCACCAGATCGCAGTCCAGGCCGCGCATGCGCAGGTATTCCTGCATGCGGATCGCCTGCCGCGCCACCGGCATCAGGTCGGGGTCGTTGATGCGCAGCACCATGATCGGATTGTCGCCCGAGACCGACATCGGCCACAGCGCCGATTGCGAGCCCATCTCGTGGCGCACCTGCGAGCTGAGCGCCTGGTTGGGATAGACCAGCAGCGCGGCATAGCGGCGGAACAGCGCCGCCTCCTCGGGGGTGATGTCGGCGTGATGCAGCTGCACCTGGCTGCGGGTCCAGGCCATCTGGTGTTCGTTTTCATAGGCGGATTCGTCGATCAGCCGGGGATGCGCCTCCTCCAGCGCCTCGCGGCTGGTGGCGGCGACGGTCCAGAAGGTCACCACCGCCTCCTTGCCCGGATCGATGGTCAGCCGCCGGGTCAGCGAGAAGATCGGGTCCAGCGTATAGGTTTCGCCCGCCGCCGCCTGGGCCAGCAGGTCGGGATTGTCCAGCGCCTGGGGGGCGCGGATGCTGCGGCCGCGTCCGACGAACAGCCGCCGGTCGGTGGCCGCGGCATCGGCCACGCCCGCCCCCGCGCTCATGTGCATCAGGTGGCGGTCGGGATCCTGCGGGTTGCGCTTGTTGCGGCGGGCGAAGATGCGGCCGCGCTCGGGCTGGGCCTCGGTGGCGACGAACATGCGCGAGAAGGCGGTATGGGCGCGGTCGGCCTCGTTCAGGTCCAGCACGATCTCGCCATAGCTGGTCAGCTCGATCTGCCGCGGCCGGTCCGAGGTGTTGCGCAGCTTGACCCGCGCGCCGCGGGCGTCCAGGTCGTCGGACAGGATCACCTCGGTCTCGCAATGGATGCCCTCGCCGCTGGCGGCGAAATTCGCCTTGTAGTCGAACAGCCGGGCGGAATAGGCGATGCCGGGATCGAAGCCCGGCGCCGCCGTCGCCGACCACCAGCGCCCCGAGCCGACGTCGCGGATGAACAGGAATTCTCCCCAGACGTCCGCCGCCGGGTCGGGCCGCCAGCGGGTGATGGCCGCGCCCTCCATGCGCAGCCGTCCGGCGCCGCTGGCGTCGAGCAGCATCGACAGCCGCCCGTTCGACATGATCGCGACGGTATGGGGCGCCGATGCGGCATCCGCCACTTCGACGATCTCGGTCTGGCCCAGCTCCGAAGGGCCGGGCAGCCGGCGGCGCAGCGTCTCGCGCAGCAGCGGCGAGACCTCGCGCGGGGTCTTTTGCTGCAAGAGCGTCGAGACGCTTTCGATCACCGGATCGGCGTTGAAGCGGACGCGGTGCAGCCCGTCCATCAGGCAATTGGCGATGGCGATCAGGCTCATGCCCTGGTGATGCGCCATCACGCTGCGCACCACCGCGCATTTGCGGCCCTGCAGCAGGCGCGAGGGGGTGAAGTCCACCGCATCGAAAAAGCCGTATTCGCCGCGCGCGCCAAGGGTCGCCAGCCGGCGCAGGTTGCGCAGCGCGCTGCGCGGGCGGAAGGTGGCGGCGATGAAGCTGGCATAGGGCGCCACCACCTGATCGTCGCGCAGCCAGCGCCGCAGCGCCAGTTCCGGCACGCCGAAGGCGTAATACTGATAGTTCATCTGCGCGTCGCGGGCGTTGTAGGCGCTTTCCGACACGCCCCAGGGCCGGCCGGCGCGCCAGCCGTCGCGGATCTGCGCCTCGACCGCCACGTCGCAGGAGCTGTAGAGGATCGAGCCGGGCGGCTCGTCCATGATCAGCGGCGCCATCAGGTATTCGAACATCGAACCCGACCAGCTGACCAGCGTCGAGCCGTAGGCCATGGCCGTCATCGGCCGGCCGAGCCGGTTCCAGTGCTCGGTCGGCAGGTCGCCCTTGGCGATGGCGAAAAGCGAGGCGAGCCGCGCCTCGGACGCCAGCAGGTCGTAGAAGGACTGGTCCAGCGTGCCCTCGGCGCAATTGTAGCCGATGGCGAGCAGCTGGCGCTCGGGGTCGTAGAGGAAGCCGAAATCCATCTGGAAGGCGAAGGCGCGGGCGCGTTCGGCCAGCGCCGCCATGCGCCGGGCCGCCACGGCGACCTCTTCGGGGTCGATCCGGCCCAGGCTCTCCATCTCGTCGCAGGTGCGGACCAGCCGGCTGGCCCACCAGTCCAGCTCGCGCGTGGCATCGGTCGGAACCTCGGTGACCAGGCCCTGGATCAGCACCTGCAGATTGGCGGCGGCGCGGGCATGGCCCTGCACATGCAGGGGCGCCAGATGCGGCGCGTCGCCGGTGGCCATGCTGCGCCACAAGCCGGCGATGCGCTCCTCGATGCGGTTGCGCAGCGGGTTCAGGCTGCGCCGCTCGCGCGGGATCGCCGCGTGCAGCCGGCGCATCAGCGACAGGATGTCGACCGCGCCCGAAAGCTCGGGCAGCAGATACAGCGCCGGGTTGCGCGCCCATTCCTTCAGCGTCGAGGACAGGGTGATGAGATGCCCGGCCAGATTGCCGCTGTCCACCGCCGAGATGTAGCGCGTGCCCAGCGGCTCCAGCGTGTCGGTGGCATACCAGTTGTAGAGATGGCCGTGATGGCGCTCCAGCCGCTCGATGGTGGAAAGCGTGGCCTCGATCCGGTCCAGCGCCTCGCCCAGGGTGATCCAGCGGAACTCGTGCGCGCTGACGGTCGAGAGCAGGTAGAGTCCGATATTGGTGGGCGAGGTGCGCTCGGCCAGTTTCGGCTGCGGATCGTCCTGGTGGTTGTCGGGCGGCAGGTGATGGGTGCGCTCGTCCACGAAGGTCTCGAAGAAGCGCCAGATCAGCCGCGCCTCGGCCCGCCATTCCAGCCGCTCCTCGCTGGTCAGGGGGCGGGCGCCCTCGCGCTCGATCGGGCGGGCGCTGACCCAGGCGATCAGCGGCGCGCCCAGCCACAGCACGCCGATGGCCAGCGCCGGGGCCAGGTTGTCGGGGCGCAGCGCCGCCACCAGCGCGATGAAGCCCAGGCCAAGCGCCAGCCCGCCGCGCATCAGCGCCAGATAGCCGGTCGGCGTTTCGTGGCGGCGGCTGGCGACGGCGTCGGTGGTGGTCCATTCCAGCAGGTGCCGGCGCGACAGATAGACCCGGCACAGGCTGCGCACGGTGGCGTCGACCATGCTCCAGGCCATCTGCGGCAGCAGCGTCAGCCGCATCATGAAGGCCATGAGCTGGTCGATCAGCTCGTTGCCGATGACCAGCATGTGGCGCAGCGGCGCCACCCCGGACTGGCGCGGCATCAAGCCCATCAGCCAGCCCAGCAGCTGCGACAGGCACATGGACAGGCCCAGCACGCCCAGCCACAGCACCGCATCGGCATGGGGCAGGCCGACAAGCGCCACCAGCCCGGCCAGCAGCAACAGCACCGGCAGCAGGCTGCGGCGCAGGTTGTCCACGATGCGGAACCGCGCCAGCGCGTCCAGCCCGTTGCGCGGGTCCAGCAGATAGGGCAGCAATTGCCAGTCGCCGCGTGCCCAGCGGTGCTGGCGCGACAGGTCCACGTCGAAACGCTTGGGATATTCCTCGATGAAGTTCACGTCGGTCGCCAGCGCCGCGCGCAGCCAGGCGCCCTCGATCAGGTCGTGGCTCAGCACCGTGTTCTCGCGGATGCCGTCCTGGGCGGCGGCGATGAAGGCATCGACGTCATAGATGCCCTTGCCGGTATAGGTGCCCTGGTCGAACAGGTCCTGATACAGGTCCGAGACGGTGAAGACATAGGGGTCGAGCCCCTTGTCCTGCGACAGGATGCGCTGGAAGGGCGAGGTCTGGCTGCCGTGCTTCAGCAGCGAGGTCACGCGGGGCTGGATCAGCCCGTGGCCGCGGGCGATGCGCCGCAGCGCCGGGTCGTAGACCGGGCGGTTGACCGGATGCGCCATCATCCCGACCAGCATCCGCACGGTGTCGCGCGGCATGCGCGTGTCGGCGTCCAGCGTCACCACATAGCGGATGCCTTCGGGCGGGCGCGGGCCGGTATCGACGAAGCTGGTGTCGGCGCTGCCGCGCAGCAGCGCGTTCAGCTCGACCAGCTTGCCGCGCTTGCGCTCCCATCCCATCCAGACGCCCTCGGCCTCGTTCCACTGCCGGCGGCGGTGCAGCAGGTAGAAGCGGCGGCCGGTATGGGCGTATTTCTCGGACAAGGCGGCGATGCCGCGGCGGGCATAGGCCAGCAGTTCGGCGTCGCGCGGCGCGGTTTCCTCGGGCGCGTCGGTGAAATCGGTCAGCAGCGCGAAGCTGAGCGCCGGGTCGGGATTCGCGAGATAATGCACCTCCAGATTGCTCAGCAGGTCGTCGATGGTGTCGAAACCGCTCAGCAAACAGGGGATCGCCACCAGCGTCGCATGGTCCGGCGGGATGCCGTCCTTGAACCCGTAGGCCGGCAGCTGCGCCGGCGGGATCACCCGGCTGGCGACGAAGCGCAGAAGCGCCAGCGAGGCGTCCAGGAAGGCCGGCAGCGACAGCACGATCAGCGTCGCGGCCAGGAAGCCGCCGGTCTGGGCCGAGACATAGGCCAGCGCCAGGCCGAAGGCCGCCGTCACCAGCACGGCCAGCGGCAGGATCAGGCTGAGGATGCCGTGGCGGCGCGCCAGCCGCGCCAGCCGCTCGCGCCAGACCGGGCGATAGCCGCAATCGGCCTCGAAATGCGGCGCGTCGTCGCCCAGCAGCACGACCGAGACCGGGATGCCGCGCCGTGCCGCGGCGGCAAGCGCACGCTCGGCCACCTCGGGCTCGGCCAGCGCGGAATGGCGGGCGATCATCTCGATGCGGTTGCGGATGGCGTTGCGGGTTTGGGGGGCGAGCCGCTCGTGGTCGGGATCCTCGCGCAGGATCGCCTCGGTGCGGCTGGTGGCCTCGAACCATTCGCGCCAGTTGATCTCGTCCAGGCGTTTCAGCGCGCGGATGATATGGGCGGCGGTGACGTTGTTCTCGGTCTGGCGGGTCTGCTCGCTGGCCATCACCTGCTCGGCCGTGGTGCCGCGCGCCTCAAGGCGGCGGGCCAGCTGCTCGGTGATGGCATGGGTGCGGTCCAGCCCGGTATGGATGCGATAGATCGCCTGCGCGACGAAGGCCGGGTTCCGCAGCGCCGGCCCCGGCACCACCAGGTCGAAATCGGCGGGGCCCGGCTCGTCCTGCGCCATCAGCCGGTCCATGGCGGCATTGGCCTCGCGCCGGCCGCGGCGGGCGTGCTCGGTCTCCTCGCTCAGCCGCAGCATGCGCAGCAGAAGCGCATAGCGCAGCATCGAGGGCAGCGACCACAGCTCGCCGATGGTCAGCCAGTCCACCTGCTGCGCGCCGGCGATGAAATCGGCGAAGCTGCGCTCGCGCAGGTCGCCGTCGGTCATGGCGACATAGTCCCAGGCCAGCGCCAGCACGCGCGGGATCGGTTCGGCCACCGGCTGGAAACGGCCCCGCGGCAGCGAGCGCAGGAAGGCCGGGCTGAGGTCGCGGGTCAGGTGGCGATAGGTCTCGGCGATGGTGTGGTAATTGTCCAGCAGCCAGCGGGTGGCGGTGGTGATATGCTCGCTTTCGGCATCGGCCTTCAGCGCGGCCTGGTAAAGCGCGCGCTGGTCGCGGGCCGCCTGCGCCAGCTCGAACCGCGCGGCGCGGGGATCGAAGCTTGCGGCCTGCAGCCGGCCCTGCCGCAGCACCGCGCGCCCGGCGGCCTCGAAGACCGAGGCGGCGGTCCTGCCCGCCCGGCCCCCGTCCTGCGCCCCGGCTCCGCCCCCGTCTGGCTGCATGGTTCCGACTCCGTCCCGTTCCATCCCCCGGGGGAAAGGATCGCGGCCGCGGCCGGGTTCCCAAAAAACCCGCGGGCGGGGCCATATCGCGCCCCTGCCGGCAAGCTGCCGGACGGGGCAGGGAAGTGCGGGGCAGGGCGGTATCACCGTTCTGACACCGACCCGCTGCATTCCCGTCATCTGCCCGGCCTAAAGCGGCGGGATCAACCATGACGGAGAATTCCCATGCGCCTTGGCCCTGCCCTGCTTGCCTGCACCATTGCCGCCGCCCCCGCCCTTGCAGAAGAGGTCTTCCCGGCCCGGCTGGCCGGCCATGCGGTCCTGCCCGCCTTCAGCATGATCCCGCCCCCGGCGGATGCGCCGCGCGACCTCTGGCTGTCGGGCCGCTTTACCGGGGCGGCGCGCAACGACGCGCCCATGTCGGTCGAGGGCGATACCGGGCCGACCTATGGCAACCACAAGACGGGCATCGCGCTGCCCTTCCTGGGCCAGCCGGTGCAGGGCATGTCGGGCTTCGCGATGAACCGGGCCGAGGACGGCAGCTGGTTCGCCCTGACCGACAACGGATTCGGCTCCAAGGCCAACAGCCCCGACGCCATGCTGTTCTTTCACCGCATGCAGCCGGATTTCGCCGCCGGCACGGTCGAGCGGCGGGAGACCGTGTTCCTGCGCGATCCCGACCGCAAGGTGCCGTTCCGCATCGCCAACGAGACGACCGAGAGCCGCTATCTGACCGGCGCCGATTTCGACCCGGAAAGCATCCAGTATCTGGACGGCGAGTTCTGGATCGGCGACGAGTTCGGCCCCTATCTCCTGCGGGTGGCGCCGGACGGGCGGGTGCTGTCGGTGCATCCGACCCTGCTGGAGGGCGAGGCGCTGGCCGGCCCCGACACGCCCGGCATCGCCGTGCCGGCGCAGCCCGGCAAGGATTTCCGCGTCCAGCGGTCGGGCGGCTACGAGGGGATGGCGCTGCAGCCGGGCACCGGGCTGCTCTGGGCGATGCTGGAAAAGCCGCTTCTGGGCGATGACGGCCAGCCCGAGGGCGATTTCCTGCGGGTGATGACCTTTGACACCGGCAAGGCCGACTGGACCGGCGACAGCTATCGCTTCAGGCTGTCCGAGGGCGCCACGGCCATCGGCGATTTCAACTTCATCGACGAGACCCGCGCCCTGATCGTCGAGCGCGACAATGGCGAGGGCGACGCGGCCCGGGCCTGCCCCGAGGATGCCGCCGACCTCTCGGCCTGCTATCCGTTGCCCGCGCGGGTCAAGCGGGTGGTGCTGGTCGATACGGCCAGCCGGGACGCCGAGGGCTATCTGCGCCGCATCGGCCATGTCGACCTGCTGGACATCGCCGATCCCGACGGCAAGGCGCTGCCGGGCCTGAAGCCGGCCGAGGGGAATTTCAGCTTCCCCTTCTTCACCATCGAGGACGTGGCGCGGGTCGACGCAGAGCACATCATCCTGGCCAACGACAACAACCTGCCCTTCTCGGGCGGGCGGCAGATCGGCGAGGCGGCGGATAACGAATTCATCCTGCTGTCGGTGCCGGAGCTTCTGGCGGCGCAATAAGCCCCTCCCTGCGGCGGCCCGCGCCCGCGCCGGGGGCCCGGGCCGCACCCCGGCGCGGACGCGCCTCCTGCCGGCTTAAACAAGATCAAGCCGGGAAACCTTGCCGCTCGGCGGCCGTTCGGGGGCGACAGGGTCCAGCGGAGCGCGCGCCAGCCGATGCCGGCCGGGCGATCCGGGCCGGCATCAGGAGGAAGCGTCGCCATGCATTCGATCATCTATCTCGTCGGCCTCGTGGTGGTGGTGCTGTTCATCCTGTCGCTGCTGGGGATCAGGTAGCGCGGCGCCGCCCCGCGGCTGACGTAGTTTTTCTAATGCCCGGGGCCTGAACATTCTCCTTTGCGGCGCCGCCGGTGGCTGCCTTACCACTGGGCAGAGATATTCCCGCGCAGAGGAGGCCGCGAATGACACCCCGCATGGTTCTGGAAGGCATCTACACGCCCGTCATCACCCCGTTCCAGGCCGATGGCGCGATCGCCTACGACGCGCTTGCCGATCTGGTCGAGCGGCTGGTGGCGGCGGGCGTGCACGGCCTGATCTCGGGCGGCTCGACCGGTGAGAACTATGCCGAGACGGTCGAGGAACGGCTGGCGCTGGCCCGCTTCATCACCGAGCGCGCCGATGGCCGGCTGCCGGTCATCGTCGGCACCGGCGCCATGCGCACCCCCGACAGCGTCGCGCTGGCGGCGGGCGCGCGCGAGATGGGCGCCGATGCGATCCTGCTGGGCACCCCGCCCTATTCGGTGCCGACCGAGGCCGAGAACGCCGCCAACGCGCTGGAGATCGACCGCGCCGCCGACCTGCCGGTGATCCTTTACAACTATCCCGGCCGCATGGGCGTCAGCATGGGGCGCGAGTTCCTGGACATCGTCAGCCAGTCGAAGAACGTCATCGGCATCAAGGAAAGCTCGGGCGACGTGAACCGCATCCACACGCTGGCCCGCGACTATCCGCAGATCCAGATGTCTTGCGGCATGGACGACCAGGCGCTGGAATTCTTTGCCTGGGGCGCGCGCAGCTGGATCTGCGCCGGCTCGAACTTCCTGCCCGAGGAGCATGTCGCGCTTTACGAAGCCTGCGCCGTGCGCGGCGACTTCGCCAAGGGCCGCAAGATCATGTCGGCGATGATGCCGCTGATGGCGGTGCTGGAGCAGGGCGGCAAGTTCATCCAATGCGTCAAGCACGGGGTCGAGGTCTCGGGCCTGCGCGCCGGCCCGATGCGCCCGCCGCTGCAGGGCCTGAACGCCGAGGAGAAGGCCGAGCTGGAAGCCGTCATCGCCACCCTGAAAACCGCCGTCCAGGCCATTGTCGAGGGGAAATGAGATGAGCGATCTGCTGACCACCGGGGAATACAAGTCCATCGCTGCCGGCCTGACCTTCCCGAAGCTGGCCTTTATTGACGGCGCCTTCCGCCCGGCGATTTCGGGCAAGACCTTCACCACCACCAACCCCGCAACGGGTGAGGCGCTGGCCGAGATCGCCGCTTGCGACGCGCAGGACGTGGACGTCGCCGTCGCAGCCGCCCGCGCCGCCTTCGAGGACGGGCGCTGGTCGCGACTGCATCCCGGCGAGCGCAAGGAGACGCTTTTGCGCCTCGCCGCGCTGATGGAGGAGAATGCCCGCGAACTCGCCGTGCTGGAAAGCCTCGACGCAGGCAAAACCATCTTCGACTGCGAAACCGTCGACGTGCCGGAAACGATCCATGTCATCAAGTGGCATGCCGAACTGATCGACAAGATCTACGACCAGGTCTCGCCCGCATCCGACAACCACATCGCCATGGTGGTGCGCGAGCCGGTGGGCGTGGTCGGTCTGGTGCTGCCCTGGAACTTCCCGCTCTTGATGCTGGCCTGGAAGATCGGCCCGGCGCTGGCCGCCGGCTGCTCGGTGGTGATGAAGCCCGCGGGCGAGACGACGCTGACCGCGCTGCGCGTCGCCGAACTGGCGGCCGAGGCCGGGCTGCCGGCGGGGGTGCTGAACATCGTCACCGGCTCGGGCCGCGAGGTGGGCGAGCCGCTGGGCCGGCACCCGGACGTGGACATGGTCAGCTTCACCGGCTCGACCGCCACCGGGCGGCGCTTCCTGAACTATTCCGCCGACAGCAACCTCAAGGAGGTGGTGCTGGAACTGGGCGGCAAGAACCCCTGCATCGTGCTGGACGATGCCGAGGACCTGGACGCGGTGGCGGGCCATGTCGTCAACGGCGCCTTCTGGAACATGGGGCAGAACTGCTCGGCCGGCTCGCGGCTGATCGTGCAGCGCGGCATCAAGGACCGGCTGCTGGAAAAGGTCCGGGCCGAGGCGGCCGGGTGGCTGGTCGGCGATCCGCTGGACCCGGCGAACCGCGTCGGTCCGCTTGTCTCGAAGGCGCATTTCGACAAGGTCAGCAGCTATCTGGATGCGGCGAAATCGGAAAACGTGCTGGTCGGCGGCAATGTCGTCAGCCCCGGCTTCATCGAGCCGACCATCGTCGAGACCGCGCGCGATTCGAAACTGGCGGTCGAGGAGATCTTCGGCCCGATCCTGACGGTGGTGGTCGTGGACAGTTTCGAGGAAGCCATCGCGGTGGCCAACGACACCGAATACGGGCTGGCCGCCTCGATTTTCTCGGCCAACGGCAAGCGGGCCTTGCGCGGCGCGCGGATGCTGCGGGCCGGCACGGTGACGGTGAACAGCTTCGGCGAGGGCGACGTGACCACCCCCTTCGGCGGCTACAAGCAATCGGGCTTCGGCGGGCGCGACAACAGCGTCCACGCCCATGACCAGTATACCCAGCTGAAAACCATCTGGCTGGACCTGACCGACAACGCTGATACGGCGCTCGACTGACATGGCCCGGCACCAGGCCGTCCGCACCCCGGTCTTCAACGGCCCGGCCGGGTGGAGCGCCATCCTGCCTCCGGTCGCGCCCCGCGCGCGGCTGGAGGGGGCCACGGGCTGCGACGTCGCCATCGTCGGCGGCGGCTTCGCCGGGCTCTCGGCCGCCCGGCGCCTGCACCAGATCGACCCGGGGCTGGATGTCGTGATCCTGGACGCCGCGCGGATTTCCGAAGGCGGCACCGGGCGCAATTCCGGCTTCATGATCGACCTGCCGCATGAGCTGACCTCGTCGGATTATGCCGGCTCGGGCGACAGCCACGACCGGCAGCTGACGCGGCTGAACCGCCATGCCATCGATTTCGCGGCGCAGGCGGTGGCGGAATACGCCATCCCCGAGGGCTGGTTCCAGCGCAGCGGCAAGATCAACGCCGCCGCCTCGGCTGCCGGGCTGGCCGCGAACGAAAGCTATGCCAGGCACCTGCGCGACCTGGGCGAGGCGCATGAGATGCTGGACGCCCGCGCCATGCGCGAGATCACCGGCACCGGCTATTACAAGGGCGGGCTCTATACCCCCGGCACGGCGATGATCCAGCCGGCGGGCTATGTGCAGGGCCTTGCCGCCGGGCTGGAGCGCGGCGGCGTGCGCATCCATGAAAACGCGCCGGTGCTGACCATCGAGACCGCGCCGCAGGGCTGGCGGCTGGCGACGGCGCAGGGCGAAGTCCGGGCGCAGCGGGTCATCATGGCCAATAACGGCCATCTGGAAAGCTTCGGCTTCAAGCGCGGCCGGCTGATGCACATCATGCTGAACGCCTGCATGACCGAGGACCTGTCGCCCGAGGCGATCCGCGCGCTTGGCGGCCAGGAATGCTGGGGCGCCACCCCCTCGGACCCGATGGGCACCACGGTGCGCCGGATCGGCCCGGCGCAGGGCGGCAACCGCATCGTCATCCGCCAGGGCGGCTATTACCGGCCGCAGATGCAGACCAGCGCCGCCGATCTCGACCGGCTGGTCCGGCAGATGCGGCGGAAATTCGACGCGCGCTTCCCGATGCTGAAGGGGCTGCGCTTCGAATATTGCTGGTCGGGGCATCTGTGCCTGTCCAGGAACGGCGTTTCGGTCATGCGCGAGCTGGAGCCGGGCCTGTTCGCGGCCTGCGTGGACAACGGGCTGGGCACCACCCGCAGCACCCTGACCGGCATCGGCGCGGCCGAGATGCTTTGCGGGCGGTCGAGCATGATCACCGAGTTCTTCACCGCCGAGGCCGAGCCGGGCCGCCTGCCGCCGCATCCTTTCGACACCATCGGCGCCAATGCCTATATGCGCTGGAAAGAGTGGCAATCGCGGCTAGAATGATGCCCTGTCCAAGGGGAAGCATCGCCGCCATGCCGCCGATCAAGCGCCGTTACCTGCCCTCGCTGGGGGCCTTTGCCACTTTCGAGGTCGCGGCCAAGCATCTGAGCTTCACCCTGGCGGCGAAGGAACTGAACGTGACCCAGGGCGCGGTCAGCCAGCAGATCCGCCTGCTGGAGCGCGCGCTGGAGGTGCCGCTGTTCATCCGCAAGCACAACGCGCTGGAACTGACCCCAGAAGGCGCGGGCCTGTTCCATGCGGTGACGGCGGGGCTGGACACGATCAGCGCCGCGGTCGCGGTTCTGGCGGGGGACGAGGGGCCGCAGACCGTGACCGTCTCGGCCACCGACGGCATGTCGCTGTTCTGGCTGCAGCCGCTGATCGACAGCTTCCGCAGCCAGCATCCGGATATCGGCTTCGTGGTGCTGGCCTCGGATGCCGACGACACCCTGCGCAACTATTCCGAGGTGGACATCGCCATCCTCTGCGGCAACGAACGCTGCGAGGTCGGCGAGGAGCTGCATTTCCTGTTCCAGGAGATCGCGCAGCCGGTCTGCTCGCCCGGTTTCCTGGCCGAGCACGGCCCCTTCGACACCGCCGACGCATTCAACCGGGTGAACCTTCTGCACCTGCACGACCGGCATTGGAGCGCGGACGCCATCGGCTGGCAGCCGCTGGGCTGGGCGGAATGGTTCCGCGCGCAGGGCGCCGAATGGGCCAAGGCGCCGTCGAGCCTGTCCACGAACAAGGTCAGCCTGCTGATGAACGCCGCGTTGCGGGGCGAGGGGGTGATGCTGGGCTGGCACCATATGGTCCGCGCGCCGATTGCCGAGGGGCGGATGGTCTTCGCCCATCCCGCGCCGATCACCGCCGGGCGCGGCAACTTCCTGAACTGCAAGAAGAAATCCCTGAAGCGTCCCGGTGTCGCGGCCTTTGTCGAGCATCTGCTGGCGGCGACGCGGGCGCAGGCGCAGGGCTGACGGCGGCGATCTTCGGCGACGCCGGCCGGCCCGCAGCCCGGCTGATGCGTTCCGGCGCCTGCCGGAGATTTTCTAATGCCCCACTGCAGGAAAATCTCGTTTGCCTGCGCAGCGGCCCTGGGGGATAAATCCCCCCATTCCGGGCGTGGAGGACGCCCTGGAGGAAACGGCCGACGATCCCCGGCAAACGCCGCCCGGCCCGGTAACGGAGAGATCCGGGCAAGTCCCGCCGCGACAGGCTGCGCGGCGAATGACGGCCCCTGTCCGATGGCAGGGCCGGCGAACCAACCCGATCAGTGGAGGAATAGATGCGCAGAATTTTCAAAGCCGTCCTTGCCGGTGCCGTGGCGCTGGGGCTTGCCTCGCCGGTGCTGGCGCAGGACAAGGTGATCAAGATGGGCACCATGGCCTGGGAGGACCTGGCCCCGATCTCGGGCATCACCAAGAAGGTGCTGGAGGACAAGGGCTTCACCGTCGAGCTGACCGAATTCTCGGAATGGGGCATCGCCTATGCGGCGCTGGCCAAGGGCGACGTGCAGATCCTGACCTCGCAGGTCGATTACGTCGCCCATGACTACTGGAAGCGCAACCTGAACCGGCTGGAAAAGCTGTCGCCGGTCTCGCACGGGCTTTATCAGGGTATCGCGGTGCCGAAATACGTGCCCATCGACTCGGTCGAGGAGCTGAACGAGAATGCCGACAAGTTCGGCGGCAAGATCATCGGCATCGAGCCGGGCGCCGGCCTGATGCGCGAGACGGCCGATGCGGTTTCGGCCTATGACCTGAAGCTGCAGCTGGTCGAGGGCTCGACCGCCGGCATGACCGCGGCGCTGAAATCCGCCGTGGACCGCCAGGACTGGATCGCCGTCACCCTGTGGGAGCCGACCTGGATGGCGCTGAAGTTCGACACCAAGTTCCTGGCCGATCCGAAGGGCATCTTCGCGCCGCCGCAAACCTATTACTGGATCGCGCAGAAGGGCTTCGCCGAAGCCAATCCCGAGGCGCGCGAGGTCATCGCCAGCGTCTATGTGCCGATCGAGGAAGTCGCCCAGATCAACGCCGCCGTGAACGACGGCCAGAGCATGGACGAGGCGATCGCCGGCTGGATCAGCGAGCATGGCGACCGGCTGAGCCGCTGGGAAACCATCAAGTCCTACTGAGCCCACCGCACGGGCGGCCCGGCCGCGGGCCGTCCGCATGGCACGAGAGAAGGCGCACAGGGAAATGGAAATGACGCAAGCAGACACCAGCGACGTTCTGATCGACTGCCGGTCGGTGTGGAAGGTCTTCGGGGACCGCAATGCCGAGGCGATCCGCGCGATCACCGAACGCGGCCTGACCAAGACAGAAATCCTGCAGGAATACAACTGCGTGGTAGGCGTTTCGGACGCCACGCTGCAGGTGCGGCGCGGCGAGATCTTCTGCATCATGGGCCTGTCCGGCTCGGGCAAGTCGACGCTGATCCGGCTGCTCAATCGGCTGATCGAGCCGAGCCTGGGCAAGGTCCTGGTCAAGGGCCAGGACATCGCCACGCTGGACGCCGCCGCCCTGCGCCAGATGCGGGCCCGCCATATCGGCATGGTCTTCCAGTCGGTGGCCCTGCTGCCGCAGCGCAACGTGCTGGAGAATGCCGCCTTCGGGCTGGAGGTGCAGGGCGTGCCCCGCGACGAACGCAACCGCGCCGCCGAAGCCGCGCTGGCCAAGGTCGGCCTGTCCGACTGGACCGCGCGCTACCCCTCGGAACTGTCGGGCGGCATGCAGCAGCGCGTCGGCCTGGCCCGCGCGCTGACCTCGGACCCCGAGATCATCCTGATGGACGAGCCGTTTTCCGCGCTCGACCCGCTGATCCGCCGGCAATTGCAGGACGAGTTCCGCCAGCTGACCAAGGATCTGGGCAAGTCCGCCGTCTTCATCACCCACGACCTCGACGAGGCGATCCGCATCGGCGACCGCATCGCCATCATGAAGGACGGCGTCATCATCCAGACCGGCACCGCCGAGGAGATCGTGATGAACCCCGCCGACCAGTATGTCGCCGATTTCGTCGCCGGCATCTCGCGGCTGCACCTGATCAAGGCGCATTCGGTGATGATCCCGGCCGAACAATGGCAGGGCAGTGTCGACGGCCTGCCGCGCTGCTCGCCCGAGGCCGATATCGACGCGCTGATCGGCCAGATCACCGAGACCGGCAGCGATGCCATCGCCGTCGAGGACGCCGGCAAGCTGGTCGGCATCGTCACCATCCGCAACCTGCTGCTGGGCGTGCGCGGCGATGCCGACGCCACCCCCGCCGCGGCGGCCTGAGGGGCGGGCCGATGGAGATCTCCGCCCTCATCGCCCGTTTCGACGAGATGGTCGACAACGCGCTGTTCTGGCTTGGCGATCACGCCGCCTTCCTCTTCGACTTCTTCCGCGTGGTGCTCGAGGGGCTTTACGACGGCGCGCTGTGGCTGCTGGAGCTGCCGCCCTTCTACGTCGTGGCGCTGGCCGCGGGGCTCCTCGGCTGGCGCGTCGTCGGCCGGGGCTTCGGCCTGGGCATCGCCGTGGCGCTGCTGGCCTGCGCCGCCATGGGGCTGTGGCCCGAGACGATGAGCACGCTGGCGCTGGTCATCGCCGCCAGCATCATCGCGCTGGCGGTCAGCCTGCCCTTGGGGGTGCTGGCCGGGCTGATGCCGCGGCTCGACCGGGCGCTGACCCCGGTGCTGGACCTGATCCAGACCCTGCCGCCCTATATCTACCTGCTGCCCTCCATCGCGCTTCTGGGCTACGGGCCGGCGACGGCGCTGGTCGCGACGGTGATCGTGGCGATGCCGCCGGCGATCCGCCTGACCAGCCTCGGCATCCGCCAGACGCCGCACGAATTCATCGAGCTGGGCCGCGCCACCGGCGTGACGCCGGCGCAGATGTTCTTCAAGATCCGGCTGCCCTTCGCCGTGCCCTCGATCATGGCCGGCATCAACCAGAGCCTGATGATGGCCTTCGGCATGGTGGTGATCGCCGGCATCGTCGGCTCGGGCGGGCTGGGCGAGACGATCTACGGCGCCATCCGCACGCTGGACATCGCCACCTCGATCGACGCCTCGATCGCCATCGTCATTCTGACCATGATGCTGGACCGCCTGACCCAGGGCGCCGCCCGGCCCCGCAAAGGAGCGCGGAAATGACCCTGCCGACCGCATTTTCCCCCGGCGCCTTCCTCGCGCCCGCCATCGACTGGCTGAACGCCAATTTCCACCCGTTCTTCGCCCTGGTTACCCGCGTGATCGAAGCGGTGCTGGGCGCCTTCGAGGGCGCGCTGCTGGCGTTGCCGCCCTGGGCGCTGATCGCGGTGGTCGCGGTGGCGGCCTTCCTGGCCATCAACCTGCGCGCCGCGATCCTGGCCGGCTGCTGCCTGGGCTTTTGCTGGTTGACCGGGCTGTGGACCGGCTCGATGCAGACCATCGCGCTGGTGGCGGTGGCGGTGGCGATCTCGGTCGCCATCGCCTTTCCGCTGGGCATCCTGGCCGCGCGCCGCCCCGCCATCGAGGCGGCGCTGCGCCCGGTGCTGGACATCATGCAGACCGTGCCGCCCTGGGTCTATCTGATCCCGGCGGTGATGATCTTCAGCCTGGGCCGGGTGCCGGCGATCATCGCCACCATCGTCTACGGCATCCCGCCGATGCTGCGCCTGACGACGCTGGCCTTTCGCGGCGTGCCCAAGGACCTGAAGGAGCTGGGCGAGGCCATCGGCGCGAAGCCCGGCACCATCCTGTGGAAGATCGAGTTCCCGGCCGCGACGCCCACGCTGCTGGTCGGGCTGAACCAGTGCATCCTGCTGTCGCTGGCCATGGTGGTGCTGGCGGGCCTGGTCGGCGCCGGCGGCCTGGGCGCCGAGGTGACGCGCGGCCTGACGCGGATGGAGATGGGCCTCGGCCTGCGCGCCGGCCTCGCCATCGTCGCGGTGGCGCTGCTCATGGACCGGCTGTCAAGGGGCGCGCTGCAGCAGGGCCGGCGCTGGCGCCGCCCCGGCGCCGCCGGCTGAACGCGCGCGTTCCGCGTCCCGCCGATCCACCGCCTTGCGGCGGGTCGGCCAAAGGCCGGTCCCCATCGCGGCAGAGCGCGGTCCCCGGAACGCGCCGGTGCGACGTGCCGCGCGGGCTTGCAACTTCCGCGCCGATGCTTTCCCCTTTGGCCGAAGCTGCAAGAGGAGAAAGCCGATGAGCCCCTTCGCCCGCTGCCTTGCCGCCGGCACCGCGATCTCGCTGCTGGCCGCCGGCGCCATCGCCGAGCCCGCGCCCGGCAGCATCTTCTCGCCGGCCAATATCGCCGCGGGGCTGGTGCGCGGCGCGCTGTCCTATGGCAGGATGCTGGCCGATATCCGCTATGGCGGGCTGGAGATCGACGCGGCGCGCGGCGGGCTGGTGCTGCGCGACCTGCAGGTCGCCGGGCTGGGCAGGCACGAGAACTGCCGCATTTCGCTGGGCCGGCTGCAGGTCTCGGGGCTCAGCCTCTGGACCGAGGAGACGTCGCGGCTGCGCTTCGACGCCTCTGACCTGCGCATCGCCAACAATTGCTTCGGTCCGAATGCGGTGATGATCGGCGTGGTGACGGGCGGCGACAGCATCCCCCTGTCCACCCTGTCGGTCGATCTGCACCAGTCGGCGGGTAGCGGCGCGCTGCTGGCCGATATCGAGGCGATCAGCCCCGGCATCGCCCGGCTCGAAAGCAGTGCAGATTTCGACTATATTTCCCTGTTTTCACCGGATTTCTTCGAGAAACTGGCGGAAAGGGGCGCGGGCGGCACCCCTCCGGACGCCGAGGCGGCGCCCGACGGCATGCCCGCGGACGAGGCGCCGCGGATCGGTCTGCGCGGCACGCTGCGGGCGGCACATCTGTCGGCCGAGAACCTCGGGGTCTGGGAACGGCTGAAGCCGCTGCTGCCGCCCGAGGCGAGCAGCCCCGAGGCGCTGCAGGCGCTGCTGACCGCCGAGCCGGGCAGCGCCCTGCACGAGACGCAGCAGGGGCTGGTCCGTGCCTTGCGGGCCTTCCTGGCCGAGCCGGGCCGCGTTACCGCCGAGCTGCGCCCGGCCGAGCCCGTGGCCTTCGACAGCACGCTTTGGACCGGTCCCGAGGAGGCGGCGGCGCTGTTCCGGCCGCGCTTTTCCAACGCGCCGCCCACGCCCCCCGTGGCGCTGATCGCCGATCCCCAGGCGGGGCAGGACGACCGCGCGCTGGGTCTGGCGCTGGCCGAGGGGCGCGGGGTGCCGCAGAACGCCCGCCGCGCCATCACGCTGCTGACGCCGCTGCAGGAAGATGCCGAGGTGGCGCTGACGCTGGCGCGGCTGACGGCAGAGGGCGATCCGGCCGCCGCCTATGGCCATGCGCTCCGGGCCGCGGCGCAGGGGGCGGAAGGCGCGGCGGCGGCGCTGGACCGGATCGAGGCGCTGCTGGCAACGGCGGATCTGCTGGCGGCGCAGGACCCCGCCGGGACCGAGCCGCCCGGCGACGTTTTCGCCTCGGCCGTGGCGCTGCGCGATGCGGCGCTGGCGCATGAGCAGGGCGATGGCGTGCCGCGCAGCTATGCGCTGGCCTGGCGGCTTGCCGCCTCGGCCGCGGCGGCGGGCGACGGTCCGGCGCGGGCGCTGATGGCGCGGCTCGACGCACGTTTCGGCGCCGATCCGGCCTGGATCGAGGCGCGCGATCAGGCCGCGGATCTGGCGCTGGCGGACTGGACCCGGCAGGATCTGGCGCGCCGCCTGTCCGGGGGCCGGCCATGAGAGGGCTGGCCTTTCCGCTGATCCTGGCCCTGACCGCGCTGCCGGCGCAGGCCCAGCCACAGCAGGCCCAGCCGCAACCCGTCGAGCCCTCGGCCCTGTCGCGGGACATCGCGGAAAAGGGTATCGCGCCGGTGCTGGCGCGGTTGCAGGCCCTGCCCGCGCCAACCCCCGAAGAGCGTTTCGCCATCGCCGGGCTGGAGTTCCTCGGCGCGGTCGAGTCCGCCTGGCGCTGGCGGGTGCGCCATGGCATCACCCCTTTCGGCGCCGCGCTTTTCGGCTTTTCCACCGAATTGCCGCAGACCGTCACGCCGCAGCCGATGCCGCCCGAGGCGCTGGCCGAGCAGACCGAAGCCACGCTGGCCGCCATGGCGCGCAGCCGCGCCGCGCTGGAGGGATTGGCCGGGGGCGAGGATTTCGGGCTGGCGATCTCGCTGGGCGATCTGTGGTTCGACCTCGACGGGGACGGCCGGCGCGCGCCGGGCGAGGGGGCGGCCGAGCTGCTGGAGGGCGTCGTCTGGTCCGGCAGTCCCGCCCTGGATCCCGACACGGGCAAGCCGGTGCCGCCCGCGCTGCCGGTGATCCGCTTCGACCGCGCCGATGCCGCCTGGCTTGCGGCCTATACGCATCTGGTCTCGGGCGGGGCCGAGCTGTTGCTGGCCTTCGACCCGACGCCCAGCCTGCAAAAGGTCTTTGCCACGCGGGCGCGGATCGACGAAAGCCGCCGCGCGGGCGGCGAAGGCGTGCTGCCGCCGATGATGGACGATGCCATCGACCCGCTGGCCATCGCCATCGACATGCTTCGCCATCAGCCCGACGCCGGGCGAACCCGCGCCGCCCGCGCGCATTGGCGGCAGACCATCGCCGAGAACCGGCGCTTCTGGACGCTGGTCGGGCAGGAAACCGACAATGCCGGCGAATGGATTCCGAACGACCGGCAGGTCTCGGCCACCGGCATCGCCTTTCCGCCCGGCACCGGCATCGCCTGGCAGGCGGTTCTGGCCGATGGCGAGGCGCTGCTGGCGGGCGACAGGACCGTCCCGTTCTGGCGCGGGCCGCTGGGCATCGATCTGGCCGCCTGGCTGGACAACCCGGCGCCGCTGCCGGTCGACGGGGTGATCCAGGGCTGGGCGCTGGCCGACTATTTCTCGGAGGCGCCGCCGGTCAGCCCCGAGAATTTCCGGCGCTTCTCGGACATGCTGTTCGAGACCGGGCCGTTCCTGGCCATGGTGATGCTGAACTGAAGGGGCCGCCGGGCCGCCATCCCCTAGCCGGCCCGGCGATAGACCCAGTGCTTGGAAACCAGGAAGATCATCGCCGAGATGATCGCCGTCACCAGGATCTGCGCCGGAAACAGCGGCGCCCCCAGCCCGTCGACCAGCGCCGCCATCATGAGCGAGTTCAGCGCCATCGCGCTCAGGTGCATCGCCAGGAAGCGCAGCATGCTGCGCAGGTTCGGCGGCCCGGCCCGGAAGGTCAGCCAGCTTTGCAGCGCGTAATTGTAGACCATGCTGACCGCATAGCAGAACGAGGTCAGCAGGATGATGCTTTCCACCCGGTCCCGGAACAGCCAGAGCAGCAGGAAATAGAGCCCGGTCGACGAGGCCCCGACCAGCACGAAGCGCAGGACCTGCCGCAGATCGGTCCGGCCCCGGCTCAATCCGCCGCTCTCCTGAACAGCGTGCCGAATTCGCCCTGCATGGCCACCGCGTAATCGTCGCCCATATGGGACAGGAGGGTGGCCAGCACCGGCTGGCCCGCCTCGCGGGGCCGCAGTCCCGCCGGGCTCTGCTGGAAGGGCGCCCCGACGATCAGGACGAAGCGCGGCCGGTGCCGGTCGAGGCCGGCCCGGACCTCCTCCAGCCAGGCATCGTAAAGCACGAAATCCGGCGCCATCAGCTCGATCGCCGGGGTGATGAAGCGATAGGCGGGCAGGCGCTGCGCCAGATAGGGGATCTGGTAGGCGGTGCCATACAGCACCATCCGGTCCTCGGGGCCGGTCTGGCTGCGGATCATCTCGACCAGCCGGGCCTGATCGTCGGCGGGGATGTCGTAATTCCCCGTCACCGGCACGATGCCGTTGGCCCGGACATCCTTCAGCAGCCAGGCATCGCTGGCCAGCTTGGCGCCGGTGCCGGCGACCGCCAGGGCGGCCATCGCCAGCAGCGCGGCGCCGAAGGCCCTTTGCCGCAGGGGATCCGCCGCCCCGCGCCAGCGTTCGGCGGTCTGGTCCAGCGCCACCGCGCAAAGCATCACCAGCAGCGGCAGGAAGCCCGCGATGTGATAGCCGAAGCCCTTGCGCTGCGCCGCGTAGGACAGCAGGATCGCCGCCGCAAGGCCCAGCAGCAGCCAGAGCGGATAGCGCAGACCGCGATCCCGCAGCACCCACAGCAGCAGGCCGATCCCGGCGCACAGCGTCAGCCAGTGCCACCAGCGGGTGAACAGCACGACCAGGGTCTGCACCATGTCCATCGGCGGCTCGGCCACATAGACCTGCGCGGTGAACAGCACCGATTGCTGATACCAGTCGTCCAGGTTCCCCACCGCCAGCGCCCAGGCCAGGACCGCCAGCACCACCAGCCCGAAACCGGCCAGGATCGCGGCCATGCGGGCCGCCGGCCCGTGGCGGCGGGGCTGGCCAAGCCAGGCGCGCGGCAATCCTTCCAGGATCAGCAGGCCCGCCAGCACCGACAGGTAGGTGGGCCGGATCAGCACCGCGCAGGCGACCAGCATGCCGGCGCAGAACAGGGCGCGCCGCTCGGCCGGCGGGGGCGCGAGCATGGCGCAGCAGGCCATGACCAAAAGGCCCATCGCCACGATGTCGCGCTGGCCGGCCATCCAGCCGCCGGCCGTCACATAGATCGGCGGATAGAGCAGCAGGGCGACCGCCGGCGCCAGCCGGAAGCCCGCCCGTTTCAGGAACAGCGCCGCCGCAATGGCCGCCGCCTGCACCAGCAGGAAATCCGCCAGGTGCCAGGCCCAGGGGGCGGGACCGAACAGCCGCACCGCGGCCAGGTGCAGCAGCATGCCGCCCGGCCAATTCATGTCGAAGCTGCCCGCATAGAACGGGTGGCCCTGCGTGGCCATCCAGGCCATGTAGTCGAACTGCGCCTGATCCGGCGAGGGCTCGATCTTCAGGTAGAGCAGGCACAGCACAGGGGCCGAGACCAGCCACAGCAGCACCAGCCCGCGCCGCAAAAGCGCCGGCCCGCCGGTCGTGGCAGCATATGCGGGGAAAGGCACGGACATCGGGGCTCCTTTCAGGCAATGCCGCTGCGGGCCATGGTGGCGATCTGGGAAATCCCGGCGACCAGCGGGGTCGCATGCCAGTCCCGGGGCAGGGCGGAGGGCAGGAAGCTCATGTCCCGGACATTCGAGGGATGCGGGTCGAATTGCAGCAGAAGCGGCCTTTCCACCCGTTCCCGCACCCGCTCGATGACCTCGAAGACCGAGGCGGAGCGCCCGCGGGCCAGCAGGAAGGTCCGCTCTCCGGGGGGCTCGTCGGGGGCTGCGGCCTTGCCGGCGATGTAATGGCCGATGTCGTCGGACAGGACGTAGTCGCGCAGCGTGTTCGGGTTGCCGAAGATGCGCGTCGTCCGGCCGGTCAGCGCATTGGTGACCAGCGCCGTCACCAGCCCGACGCGCTTCGAGCGGGTGGCCCCGTAGACCGAGCTCGGCCGATAGACATAGCGCCGGTCCAGCCCCTCGGCCCGGGCCAGCGCCTGCTCTTGCCGCAGCTTGCCCAGGCCATAGGGGCGCAGCGGCCGGGGGCGGCTTTCGGCCGAGCAATGGGTCTGGCTTTCGAACAGCCCGCCGGCCGAGCTGATCATGTGGAAATCGACCTGCCGGCCCCGCCGCAGGGTCTCGGCCATACCGATCACCTCGGCCAGCAGGGCGGTTTCCCGGCCCATGTCCGCCTCGGTCGAGCCGAAGCCGCTCTGGCCACTGGTCCAGACCACCGCGATCCTGTCCCCCTCCCGCAGCGCCAGCCGGATCGCCGCCGCCTGTGCCCGGCGCAGATCCGCATCGTGCCAGTCATAGGGCCGGTCGCATCCCTGCGCCCGGAATCGCAGCCGCAGGGCGCGGTCCACGGCGCTGCCGATCAATCCCAGGCCGAACAGCAGAACCGAAGCGCCCTCGACCTGCAGGATCCTCATGGCCGCGGGTCCCGCGCATCGTCGAACCATTGCGCCGCCGCCGCGTCGCCGGAGCGGTCGATGGTGAAGAAGGTGGGCTTGCCATGCACCTTGAGCACGAGCGAGGAAAGATATTGCAGCACGATCCCCAGCATGAAGGCGGAAAGCCCGCCGAAAAACATGATCGCCAGAAACAGCGAGGTCCAGCCCTGCACCTGAATATCCGCCGGGAAGAACAGCTTGACCGTCAGGAAATACAGCGCCGCCAGAACGGAAACGGCCATGGCCAGCAATCCCAGCCCCGCGCCGATGCGCAGCAGTTTTATCTGGCTGGAAAAGATCATCCTCCAGGCATGGGAGAAAAGCGATTTCAGGCTATAGCCGCTGCGTCCGGTGCGGATATATCGCTCGTCCTTCATTTCGACCCGGATGGCGCGGATGCTTTGCGTGAACCAGCTCAGCGTGATGTCCAGATAGGTGTCATGCGAGCAGACGCTGGCCGCGGCCCGCGCCACCGGGCCGCGGATCAGCCGGAAGCTGTTGAAACTGGTCAGGCTGGGATTGTCGGTCAGCCATTGCATCAGCCGCTTGAAGCTGCGCGAGGTCAGGTCGCGGATCGCCGCGTTATGGACCGCCGAGGCGGGATTGGCATAGACGATGTCGGCATGTTCGGTCACGGCCTTGCGCAGCATGGCGGCGATCACCTCGGGCCGGTGCTGCATGTCCTCGTCCATGGTGACCACCCAGTCGCCGGAACTGTGCAGGATGCCGACGATGGTGGCCGGATGCTGGCCAAAATTGCGCGACAGGTGCAGCGGCACGATCCAGTCGTGCTGAAGGGCCAGCCGGTCGATCTTGGCGCCGGAATCGTCGATGGCCGCGTCGTCCACGAAAATCGCCTCGGCCAGCAGGAACGGCGCTTCCTGTTCCTGCCAGTCGCGGCGCAGATCGCTTAGCGCGCCGGCCAGGGATTCCAGATAATCGCTGCCGGAATAGACCGGCACGACGACGCTGACCATAATGCCTTGCGACCAAGAGATATCCGACATGTCCACATCGCCCAGAGTTTAGCAGCCTCATCACAGCAGATATTCAAAAACTGACCAGATAACCCGCTGAGATATTGGCCTTCTCAAAGGTTATTGTGTGGCAAAAATTGCAAGTTCCCCTGCGCGCCGGCGATGCCGGGGCGACCGGTGCCGATATGCCTTTCCGATTCCTCGATACAATTCGACAAGATAGGGCAAAGCCTGCCCGCATCTCCGCATAAAGACAAGCAATTTCTGGCTTGTATTTCCTGCCTGTTTCGACAACTTTTGCGGGTTTTTCCCCGCCGTTTTCCTCCGGGTCCGCCGGATTGACGAAGGCTTGCCGGAACGGCTACAGAATAGCCCGTGGCCGCGCCGTTTCCGGCAGGCCAAAAGCAAGCGCAAATCGCCGTGAAGGCCAGGGCGCCCGACGGGCTGGACAGGAAAGGAAACCATGCTGACCCCGCTTCGTCCCCTTGCCGCCGCCGCGCTGCTGGCGCTTGCGGCCGGCCTGCCCGCGCGGGCGGATTTCAACGATACGCCGCCGAATGCCCCGGACCAGAGCCCGGCCTTCGACGGCCAGACCCGCGCCCCGGTCATCGCCGGGGCGCTGCGGCTGAGCCGGACCACGCTGGTCGAGGATCTGCGCCATCCCTGGGGCATGGCGCTGCTGCCCGATGGCGCGCTGCTGCTGACGGAACGGGCAGGGGCCCTGCGGCTTTATCGCGACGGGCAGCTGTCGCCGCCGATCCAGGGCCTGCCCGAGGTCGATGCCCAGATCCAGGGCGGCCTGCTCGACGTGGCCGTCGCCGCCGATTTCGCCAGCACGCGGCAGGTCTGGCTCAGCTTCTCGGAACCGCGCGGCGAGCGGCAGAGCGCCACGGCGGTCGCGACCGGCAGGCTGTCGCAGGACGGCAGCAGGCTGGAAGACGTGCGGGTGATCTTTCGCCAGCAGCCCGCGGTGGAATCGCCGCTGCATTTCGGCTCGCGCCTGGTCTTCGGCGCCGACGGCTATCTGTTCGTGACCACCGGTGAGCGCGCCATCCCGCCCGAGGAGCCGGTGGCGCAGGACCTGCAGAACCATCTGGGCAAGGTCCTGCGACTGGACCCGGCGACCGGCGAGCCGGCACCGGGCAATCCCTTCTCGGCGCCCGAGGCCCAGCCCGAGATCTGGAGCTACGGCCACCGCAACATCCAGGCCGCGGCGCTGGACCCGCAGGGCCGGCTGTGGACGGTCGAGCACGGGCCGATGGGCGGGGACGAGCTGAACCGCCCCGAAGCCGGGCGCAATTACGGCTGGCCCGTCATCAGCTATGGGCTGACCTATGACGGCGGGCCCATCGGCGCCGGCCTGACCGCGCAGGACGGTATGGAGCAGCCGGTCTATTACTGGGACCCGGTGATCGCCCCCAGCGGCATGGCGTTCTATGACGGGCCGATGTTCCCCGAATGGCAGGGCGACGCGCTGATCGGCGGCTTGCGGGCCGATGCGGTGGTGCGGCTGAAGATCGAGGGCGACCGCGTCACCGGAGAGCAGCGGCTGGCCGCGGGCCTGGGCCGCATCCGCGACATCGAGGTCGCCTCCGACGGCGCCCTGCTGGTGCTGATCGACGACGATCCGGGGGCGCTGATCCGCCTTGCGCGGCGCGGGGCGCTGCCGGACTAGCCAGGGCGCCGCGTCAGTCCCGCCTGCCGGCCGGCCCGTCGGTCGGGCCCCGGCGCAGCAATTCGGCCAGGGCCGGGGCCAGTTCCAGCGCGCCGCGCCGGGACAGGTGATTGTCGTCCCAATAGGCGGGCAGGCCGTCCCGGGTGGTGATCCGGCACATCGCGCCCTCGCAGAACAGCTGTTCCAGCGGCAAGAGCGCGATGTCCTTTCGCGCGGCATAGGGGGCGAAGATCGCCCGGGTCGAGTGCTGAAAGGCCTGGTATTCCTCGCGGCTGGTGCGCAGGTCCAGCTTTCTGTGGGTGCGGGCGGTCATCACCGTGGCGATCGAGACGTGATAGCCCACGTCCGGCACCTGGTTCACCACCACGATTTCCAGCCCCCGGCGCCGGAATTCCGCGATGGTGCGGTCAAGCGCCCGGCGAAAGGCGCGCGGGTTCTCGGCAAGGCTGGGCCCGGGGCTTTCGGGATCGACGATCAGGCTCTGGCGGGCGGTGGGCGCATGCTTGAAGCGCATGCCCTGCGCATAGACCGACCAGCGGCTGACCAGATAGACCGTGCGGATGTCCGGCCGCTCGTCCAGCAGCGACAGCACGTGATCCCCCAGCGGGTAGCACAGCCGGGGAAAGGGCTCGCTGGTCCGGGTCAGGCCAAGCAGGGAAACGCAGCCGGGAATGCCGACGAACAGCCCCCGCCTGTCCAGCGACCTCATCGCCTCGTGCAGCCCCGGCAGCAGCGAAAACCCGTGCGAATCGCCCCAGACCAGAAAGCTTTCCGGCCCGTCCGGCGCGCCGACCGGGCAATGCGCGATTTCGCGCCAGTTCCTGAAGCCGTCGCAGGGCAGACTGCCGTCCTTCACCTCCTCGACCAGCAGCATCCTCTCCTCGGCGGTGAAGCGGCCCGGCAGGCCCCGGCCCTGGACGATCAGGCCGGAGAGGGCGCAGACCGCGAGGATGCAGCCCGCCCCGGCCCAGAGCGCCGGGTGACGCAGCCGTCCGGGCCCGCGGCGGGGGCGGCGGAACGGCTGCTCGACATATTTCCAGGACAGGACGGACAGGGCGACCGACGCCGCCACCGCCAGCGTCCTTTGCAGGGGTGTCGGCGGATCGATGGTCCAGAACCGCAACAGCACCATCACCGGCCAGTGCCACAGGTAAAGGGAATACGAGATCAGCCCCAGGCCGCGCATCGGCGGCGTGGACAGCAGCCGGGTCGCCGCCCCGCCGCCCAGCCCGCCCGCCAGGATCAGCGCCGCCGCGCCCAGCACCGGCAGCGCCGCCGCCCAGCCGGGAAAGGCCGTGTCGGCGGTGATGCCGATCCCCGCCGCCAGGATCAGGCCGAGCCCGGCGGCGCCCAGCAGCGGCGCGATCCAGTCCCGCCCCGCCGGCAGGGCGCGCGGCGCGTGCATCGCCAGCAGGCTGCCGGCCAGCAGTTCCCAGGCGCGGGTGGGGGCGAGGTAGAAGGCCATGGTCGGCCGCAGCCCGGTCAGCACCACGCAGGCCGCGAAACTGAGCAGCGCCGCCAGCCACAGCGCCGCTTTCGCGCCGCGCGGATACCAGCGCAGCAGCGCGATGAGGGCCAGGGGGAAGACGATGTAGAACTGCTCCTCGACCGCCAGCGACCAGGTATGCAGCAGCGGCTGGGTTTCCGCGTCCGGCGCGAAATAGTTCGAGGTCATGCCCAGATGGAAATTCGCCACGAAGAGCATGGTGGCCATCATGCTCTTGCCATAGGCGGCCAGCTGTTCGGGGGTGAGGATCTGGAACCCGGCGAGCGTGGTCGCGGCAAGGACGACGGCCAGCGCCGGAAAGATCCGCCTGATCCGCCGCTCGTAGAAGCGGGCCAGGGAATAGCTGCCGTCGCGCGCCTCGCGCAGCAGGATCGAGGTGATCAGATAGCCCGAGATGACGAAGAAGACGTCGACGCCGACGAAGCCCCCGTCAAGCCCGGGAACCCCGGCGTGGAACAGGACCACAAGGCCGACGGCGACAGCGCGCAATCCATCGATATCGGGGCGGTAAAGGGAACTGGGAACCATGCTTTGACTTGCTGACGGGTCTGTTTCGCGCCGGCGCGGCCGGTCGGAAAAATTTACGCACAGGACCATTCGCAGGGTCAACGTATCTTTGCGGCAGGTTTCCGGCCGTAGCCGGGCAGGGAAAAGGCACGGCGGGCGTCTCCGCAGGAAGGACCCGCCCGGCATCCCGCCGCGGACCGGCGCCGCGACGCCCGCCCGGAGGCGGGGACCAGAAGAGGGGGAACCGCCCGTTCCCCTCTTGGACGCCGAATGGCCGGGACCGCTACCGTCCGGCGCGTGGCGCGCGCCCCGAGGCGATCTTTCGCATGGCGGCCGGCCGCCGCCGCATCCCGTTAGCCCGCGACCCGCAGCAAGCGGGGGTCGTAGAGCGGCTTCAGGCTCGCCTCGGCCTCGACCAGCCGGCCCGCCACCTCGATCCGCCAGGCCGAGGCCAGCAGCTCCTCGGCCGTCTCCTCCGGCCGGCAGGGCGCATAGCCCAGCCCGATGGCGCCGCCGAGCGTGTGGCCATAGGCGCCCGAAGTCAGCTGCCCGACGATGCGCCCGTCGCGCAGGATCGGCTCGTTATGGAACAAGAGCGGCTCGGGGTCGCGCAGGCGGAACTGCAGCAGCCGGCGGGTCAGGCCCTGCTCGCGCTTGCGCAGCACCGCTTCGCGGCCGATGAAATCGCCCTTGCCGGTCCTGACCGCGAAGCCCAGCCCGGCCTCCAGCACGTGATCCTCGTCGGTGATGTCATGGCCGAAATGCCGATAGGCCTTTTCGATGCGGCAGCTGTCCATCGCGTGCAGCCCGCAAAGCCGCAGGCCCAGATCCTCGCCCGCCTCGACCAGGACCTCGAAGACATGCGCGGCCTGGTCAGAGCTGACGTAAAGCTCCCAGCCCAGCTCGCCCACGTAAGAGATGCGATGCGCGCGGGCCAGGCCCAGGCCGATCTCGATCTCGCGCGCCGTGCCGAAGGGATGCGCCGCGTCCGAGAAATCGTCGGGCGAGACGCGGGACAGAAGCGCGCGCGAGCGCGGCCCCATGACCGGGATCACCGCCTCGGCGGCGCTCATGTCGGTGATGGTGACGAAGGCGTCGCCCAGATGCCGGCGCAGCCAGGCCAGGTCGCGCTGCAGCGTCGCGCCGGGCACCACCAGCAGGAAGGCGGTCTCGGACAGCCGCGTCGCCGTCAGGTCGGACTCGACGCCGCCGCGCGCGTTCAGCATCTGCGTATAGACGATGCGTCCCGGCGCCACGTCCATGTCGTTGCCGCAGAGCCGCTGCAGGAAGGCCAGCGCATCCCGCCCCTCGACCCGGATCTTGCCGAAGCTCGACATGTCCAGCAGCCCGACGCCCTCGCGCAGCGCCCGGTGTTCCCCGGCGCTGTTTGCGAACCAGTTCTGCCGGCCCCAGGAATAGCGGTATTCGCGCGGCTCGCCGGGCCCGGCGAACCAGTTGGCGCGCTCCCAGCCCGCGACCTCGCCGAAGACCGCGCCGCGCGCCTTCAGGTGCTCGTGCAGGGGCGAGCGGCGCAGCCCGCGCGCCGTCGCCATCTGGCGGTAAGGGTAATGATCGGCATAAAGCAGCCCCAGCGTTTCCGTCACGCGTTCGCGCAGATAGCGGCGGTTGCGCTGGAAGGGCTGGGCGCGGCGGATATCCACCTCCCACAGGTCGAAGGGCGGCTCGCCCTTGTCCATCCAGGCCGCCAGCGCCATGCCCGCCCCGCCGGACGAGACGATGCCGATGGAATTGTAGCCCGCCGCCAGCCAGTAGCCGGCCAGCTCGGGCGCCTCGCCCAGGTAATAGCGGTCGTCGGGGGTGAAGCTTTCCGGCCCGTTGAAGAAGGTATGGATGCCGGTCTCGGCCAGGATCGGCATGCGGGCGATGGCCTTTTCCAGGATCGGCTCGAAATGGTCCACGTCCTCGGGCAGCTGGTCGAAGCAGAAATCCTCGCGGATGCCGGCCATGCCCCAGGGCTTGGCGACCGGTTCGAAGGCACCGAGCAGGATCTTGCCGGCATCCTCCTTGTAATAGGCGCATTCGTCGGGGACGCGCAGCACCGGAAGCTGCGACAGGCCCGGCACCGCCTCGGTGACGATGTAGAAATGCTCGCAGGCATGCAGCGGCAGGGTGACGCCGTTCTGCGCCGCAAGGTCGCGGCCCCACATGCCGCCGCAATTGACCACATGGGCGGCGGCGATATGGCCGCGCTCGTTGCCCGCCTGCCAGTCCACGCCGGTGACGCGGCCGCGGTCGGCACTGACGTGGGTGACCTTGACGCCTTCGTGGATGCGGGCGCCGCGCATCCGCGCACCCTTGGCCAGCGCCAACGCGATATTGGCCGGATCGGCCTGCCCGTCGCCCGGCAGATGCACGCCCGACACCACATCCGAAATCTCAAGATGCGGATACAGATCCTTGATATCGCTGGGGGAAAGCTCGTTTACCTCGATGCCGAAGGCGCGCGCCATCGAGGCTTGCCGCAAGAGTTCCTCGCGCCGGGCCTCGGTCAGCGCCACCGTCATCGAACCGCGCTGCGAAAAGCCGGTGGCCAGCCCCGTCTCGGCCTCCAGCCGGGTGTAGAGGTCGGTCGAATATTTCGCCAGCCGGGTCATGTTCTGGCTGGCGCGCAACTGCCCGACCAGCCCCGCCGCATGCCATGTCGTGCCGCAGGTCAGCTGCCTGCGTTCCAGCAGCACGATGTCGGTCCAGCCCCGCTCGGCCAGGTGATAGGCGACCGAGCAGCCCGAGATGCCGCCGCCGATGATGACGACGCGGGCGGAGCGGGGAAGGTCGGGCATGGGCGCATTCCTGGCTGGAGAATCCTGCCCGCCACCCTGTCACGTCTGAATGAAATTTCAAGCATTGTTTTTCATTATGGTGATGTGATTTGGGATCAACATCATTTCTCTGGCCAAGGCGATGCTGTTCCTCTAGCACGGGGCCATGGACAGGATCGGTCAGGACATCAGGGCGCTGCGCAAGGCGCGCGGCATGACCATCGCGGAATGCGCCGGGCGGCTGGACCGCTCGGTCGGCTGGCTCAGCCAGGTCGAGCGCGGCGTGACCGCGCCCTCGGTCCAGGACCTGGGCCGGATCGCGCTGCTTTTCGACCTGAACATCAGCTTCTTCTTCCGCTCGGCCGCCCGCCAGCCCGAGGAGCAGGGGCTGATCGTGCGCGCCGCCGACCGCAGCCGCATCGGCTCGGCCGATACCGGGCTTTCCGAAGAGCTGCTCTCGCCCGGGCTGACCGGGGGGTTCGAGATGATCCGCTCGGTCTTCGCGCCCGGTTCGAAAAGCGAAGGCATTCGCCCCGCGCGCGAGAAAGAGGACGGCGGCGTGGTGATCTCGGGACGGCTGGTGCTGCAGATCGGCGGGCGGCGCTTTGCGCTTGGCCCCGGCGACAGCTTCCAGTTCAGGGGCGCGGCCTATGCCTGGGAAAACCCCGGCGACGAGCCCGCCGAGGTGATCTGGATCGTCTCGCCGCCGATCTACTGACCGGCCATTCGGCGATCCGTCGCCGAAGCTGCGGACCCTCGCGGCCATGTGTCCGGTCCCGGACTTGTGAGGCTGCGGGCGGGCCGCTAACCGGGAACGATACCGCCCCTGCGGCATTATGAGGGCATTGCCGATGAAGGAGAAAGCCATGCGCCACCTGTCGCTTCTTCTGGCCGCGCTGGTCGCGGCGGGACCGGCCCTGGCCGAAAATCGCGGCGTGGTGATCGCCAATGCCCGCTACCGGCACGCGCCGGAACTGGCCGATGCCGATGCCGGCGCCGCCTCGGACGCGATGAAGGCGGCGGGGTTCCGCACCGTGGCCGGCGCCGACCTGACGGTCAAGGACGTGCGGCAGGCGCTGGCCGATCTGCTGCGGCCCGACGACGACCCGGGGGCGCGGATCGTGCTGCTGAACGGCCATTTCCTGCATGGCGGCAGCGACAGCTGGTATATGGGCACCGATGCCGAGAAGCCCGATCTGGTCGGCGCCGGCGGGCAGGGCGTGCCGCTGTCCATGGTGCTGGACCTGATGAAGCAGGCGCGGCCGGGGGCGGTGCTGCTGCTCGGCCTGGACGAGAAGGGCATGGAACATGCCGCCGGGCTGGAAAACGGCATCGGCCCGCTGACCCCGCCGGAAGGGGTGACGGTGCTGTCGGGTCCGCCCGCGGCGACCAGCGCGGCGGCGGCGGCGCTGCTGCAGCCCGGCACCTCGGTCGCGGATCTGCTGCGCGCCGACGACCGGCTGGTCATGGCCGAGGGCGGCGATGCGGATCTGGTGCTGGTGGCCGCCGAAGCCGGTGCCGGGACCGCCGAGGCCCCGGCCGATCCGCTGGAGGCCGACCGCGATCTGTGGGCCAAGGCGGCGGCCGAGGACACGGCGTCGGCCTATCGCGGCTATCTCGACCGCTATCCCAGCGGGATCTATTCGGCGGCCGCCAAGGCGCGGCTGGATGCGCTGGGGACGGCGCAGGCCGACCGCGACCTTTGGGCCGAGGCGGCGGCGGCCAATACCGCTGCGGCCTATGAGGACTATCTGGCGCGCTATCCCAGGGGGGAATTCGCCGAGGCGGCGCAGAACCGGCTGACCGAGCTGCGGCCGGCGCCTGCCCCCGCGCCCGCTCCGGTCCAGCCGCGCGAGCCCGAGATCCAGCAGCCGCGCCAGGCCGCGCCCGCGCGCCAGCCGTCGCAGGCCGAACTGGCCGAAAGCCGGCTGAACCTGTCGCGCGCCGACCGGGTGACGATCCAGCGCCGGCTGAACACGCTGGGCTATTCGACCGGCGGGGCGGACGGGGTCTTCGGCTCGCGCACCCGTTCGGCCATCCGCGGCTGGCAGCAGCGCAACGGCTATGCGGTGACGGGCTACCTGACCTCGGCGCAGCTGGGCACGCTGCGGAGCCAGGCCAATGCGGCGGCGCCCAGCCGCGAGCAGCAGGACCGCGCCTATTGGCAGCAGACCGGCGCCAAGGGCGGGGTGCGCAACCTGCGCGCCTATCTGGACCGCTATCCGAACGGCATCTATGCCCAGAACGCGCGGCAGCGCCTGGCCGCGGCCGCGGCAAGGGGCGACGACGCGCCGCGCGGCGACCGCGAGGACCGCGCCTGGGCCCGGGCGCGGCAGCTCGATACCGTGCAGGGCTATACGCAATATCTGCAGAACTGGCCGCGCGGCGAACATGCCGAGCAGGCCCGCCAGCGCCGCAACCGGCTGATCAACCAGGGCCAGCTGGGCAATGGCGTGATCGGGCTGGACACGATCCTCCGCGAGCTGGTGAAATAGCCCGCCGCTTCTTTGCCCGCCGGGAAGCGCATGACCCGGCGGGACCGCCCGGGTTCTTTGCGGCGGGTACGATTTTCGTCCCGGTCCGGGGAACCGCAGCGGCGGGCAGAGGTTGCGTGGCGAAACAGTTCCTTGCGGAAACCGGATGGTGATGAGTCCCGAGACCCTGCTGCAACCCGGGCGGAACTGCTGGCGCATCGCGCCGGCAGAGCGTTTCGCCTTTATCGTCGATGCCGCCGACTATTTCCTGACCGCCCGCCGGGCCATGCTCAAGGCGCGGCGCTCGATCATGCTGATCGGCTGGGATTTCGACGCAAGGATCGAGATGGGACAGGCCGGGGACGGCGGCCCCGCGCGGCTGGGCGACTTCATCCTCTGGCTGGCCGAGCGCAGCCCGGCGCTGGAAATCCGCCTGCTGCGCTGGGATACCGGCGCCGTCAAGGCGATGTTCCGCGGCAATACGCTCTGGACGATCCTGCGCTGGAAGGCGCATCCGCGCATCACCCTGCGGCTGGACGGCGCCCATCCGCCGGCCGGCTCGCATCACCAGAAGATCGTGGTGATCGACGATTGCCTGGCCTTTTGCGGCGGCATCGACATGACCGTCGAACGCTGGGACCGGCGCGAGCACCTGGATGACGACCCGCGCCGCATCGGGCCGGGCGGCCGCCCGCACGACCCCTGGCACGACGCCACCAGCGCCTTCGACGGAGAGGCGGCGCGCGCGATGGGGGATCTGGCCCGCGCGCGCTGGCGGGCCGCGACCGGCGAGACGCTGCCGGCCTGCGAGGATTGCCACGATTGCTGGCCGGAAGGATTGCGGCCGACCTTCACCGACATCCGCCTGGGCATCGCCCGCAGCATCCCGGCGATGGACGGGGTCGAGCCGGTGCACGAGATCGAGGCCGCCTATCTGGACCTGATCGCCGGGGCCGAGCGGATGATCTATGCCGAAAGCCAGTATTTCGCCTCGCGCCGGATCGCCCATGCCATCGCCCGCCGGCTGGCCGGCGAGAACCCGCCCGAGATCGTCATCGTCAACCCCCATACCGCCAACGGCTGGCTGGAGCCGCTGGCGATGGACACCGCCCGGGCGCGGCTGGTCGAGGCCCTGCGCCGGATCGACCGCCGGGGCCGTCTGCGCATCTATCATCCGCAGACCCGGGGCGGGGCGGGGATCTATGTCCATGCCAAGGTCATGGTGGTGGACGACCGGGTGCTGCGGGTCGGCTCGTCGAATTTCAACAACCGCTCGATGCGGCTGGATACCGAATGCGACGTGATCCTGTCGGCCGACGAGCCGGGCAATGCCCATGCCGCTTCCCGGATCGCGGCGCTGCGCGACGACCTGCTGGCCGAGCATCTGGGCGTGAGCGCGGAGCAGGTGGCGGCGAAGCTTGCCGAGACCGGCTCGCTGATCGCCACGGTCGAGGCGCTGCGCGGGCCGGGCCGCAGCCTGGTTCCCTATCGCGTCCCCGAACTGACCGGCATCGAGGAATGGCTGGCCGAGAACGAGATCCTCGACCCGAACGGCCCCGAGGAGATCTTCGAGAGCACCGCGAAACGCGGGCTGTTCAAGGGCTGGGGCCGGCTGCGCCGACGGGCATAGCGGCGGTGCCGGTCGGGCTGGGCGGTCCCGGATCCTATGTCAGGCGGCTCCGGCCGCGCCGCTGATCCGGAAGGCGCCGGCCAGGTCGGCGGCCAGCTGCCGCCGGGCCTGCGCCTGCCGGGCGGGATCGGGCAGGCGCAGGATATGGGCGGGATGCCAGGTGACCAGCACCGGCCCGCCATGCAGGCCCGTCTCGACCCCGCCCCGCCGGGCGGCGAGCGCGCCGTCCCGTTCCGTCAGCGCATAGGCCGCCGAGGCGCCGAGGGCCAGCACCGCGCCGGGGCGGATCAGGCCCAGCTCCTGACCCAGCCACCAGCGGCAATGCCGGATCTCCTGCCGGTCGGGATTGCGGTGCAGCCGCCGCTTGCCGCGCGGCGCGAACTTGAAATGCTTCACCGCATTGGTCAGCCAGACCTGCGCCGGGTCCACCCCGGCCTCGGCCATGACCGCGCGCAAGAGCTGGCCCGCAGGCCCGACGAAGGGGCGGCCCTCCAGATCCTCGCGGTCGCCGGGCTGCTCGCCCACGATCATCAGCCGGGCATCGGGCGCGCCCTCGCCCCAGACGGTCTGCGTCGCCGCCTCGCACAGCCCGCAGCGGCGGCATTGCCGCGCGCCGGTGCGGGCCTCGTCCAGCGTTTCGGGCAGCGTTTCAGGCAACATTTCGGGCTGGTCGGGCAGCCGGGGCAGGCCGGCGCGGTAGCGGGCGGAAACCGCGGCGGCGCCGGGCCGGGGCAAGGTGGCCCCGGCCTGACGCATCCGCTCGACCCGCGCGCCGGCATCCTTCAGCATGGCGGGGATCAGCCGGGTCTCGGGCAGGTTCTTCCAGTATTTCCTGGGCATATGCGACCGCATCGCGTCCAGCTTGACCCGCGCCGGGTTGAAGATATTCGCGAAATAGGTCGCCCAAAGCGCCTCGGCGCCATCTTCGGGCAGGTCGGGCCTGATGCCGCCGGGGCCGAAGCCGAGCCGTCCGTCGCGGAAACGGGCGGTCAGGCGCGGTGTGGCGATCACCCAGTCCATGTCGGCGAAACGCTCGGCGAAGAAGCGGCTGCCGGGCTCCAGCGTGTTGTGCCCGGGTTCGAACCATGCGGCGAAGCGGCGGCGCGGGCTCTCGGCCGGGATCTCGCGGAAACGCAGGAAGGCATGCATCTTGTGGATGTCGCGCTCGACCGATTTCGCCATCAGGGCCAGCCGCCGGCCCAGGGGATCGGCCTGCGACAGCGGATCGCCCTGCCGGCGGTCGATGCGCCACAGCGCCTGATAGAGCAGCCCGAAGCGCGCCGGCGCGGAATGCCAGATCACCGACCGCGCCAGCGCCATGAAGGCCGGCGGCACCCGGGCGCGATGGCTGCCCGGGGCCGGGGGCAGGGGACCGGCCGCGAAAAGCCCGGCGGCTGCCTCCCAGCCGATGGCTTCGGGCGGGATGCGATGCGAGATCGCGACGCGCGCGGCGTCGTGCCAGGCCTCGAAGGTGCCGCATTCGGGCAGGGGGGCGGCGTAGTTCACAGCAGGCGCAGCTGCTTGGCCGGCGGGGCGAAGCGGGCGCGCAGGCCGGCGCTGTCGGTCAGCTTGCCGGGCGACCAGCCGGGCAGGGTGATGAAGGGCTGCGCCTTCTTCATCGCCGCGCCCATGCGGGCCAGGTCCTCGTATCGCAGCGCGCGGTTTGCGCGCGCGGCGATGATCCGCTCGACGGTGCGGCTGCCGAAGCCCGGAACCCGCAGCAGCATGTCCCGGCTGGCGCGGTTCACCTCCAGCGGGAACAGCCCGCGATGGCGCAGCGCCCAGGCGAGCTTCGGGTCCAGGTCCAGATCCAGATGGCCGGCCGTCGCGCCGGCCGCGATCTCTTCGGCGGTGAAGCCGTAGAAGCGCAGAAGCCAGTCCGCCTGATAAAGCCGATGCTCGCGCAGAAGCGGCGGCCGGACCAGCGGCAGCGCCGCCGAGGCGTCGGGGATCGGCGAGAAGGCCGAGTAATAGACCCGCCGCAGCCCGTAGCCCGCATAAAGCCGGCTGGCGCTGTTCAGGATCGTCACGTCGTCCGCGCCGTCCGCGCCGACGATCATCTGCGTGCTCTGCCCGGCCGGGGCAAAGGCCGGGGCCGGGCGGCCGCTGTGGCTTTTCTCCTGCGCGGCCTCGCTTTCCAGCCGCACCTGCGCCATGGCGTTGCGGATGGTTTCGGGGCGCTTCTCGGGGGCGAGCTTGCGCAGGCTGACATCCTGCGGCAGCTCGACATTGATCGACAGCCGGTCGGCCCAGAGCCCGGCCTCGCGGATCAGGTCGGGCGCGGCGTCGGGAATGGTCTTCAGGTGGATATAGCCGCGAAAGCCGTGCCCCTCGCGCAGGGTCCGGGCGATGCGCACCATCTCGGCCATGGTCTGGTCGGGCGAGCGGATGATCCCCGAGGAGAGAAACAGCCCCTCGATATGGTTGCGCCGATAGAATTCCAGCGTCAGCGTGACGACCTCTTCGACGGAAAAGCGCGCCCGCTCGACATTGGACGACACGCGGTTGACGCAATAGGCGCAGTCGAAGATGCAGAAATTGGTCATCAGGATCTTCAGCAGCGAGATGCAGCGCCCGTCCGGCGTATAGGCGTGGCAGATTCCCGAAGACCCGTCCCGGCCGCCGCCCGACGCGCAGGAGGCGTCGTATTTCGCCGCATCCGCAAGGATGGCGAGCTTGTCCTGAAGAGTCGTCCTTGCCATGCGGGCAAGTTAGATGTTCACGGAATGTTCGTCAATTCGCCAAGCCGCCCCCGTCGCCCCGGCCTCAGCGCAGCACCCGGCGCAGCCCCTCCTGCACCTTCAGGAGCGCGGGCAGGTAAAGCGCCGCCAGCTCGCCGGCCGAGGACTGCACCGCCGCCACCCCGGTGTTCAGCGCCGCCACCACCCGGCCATGCGCGTTGTAAAGCGGCACGGCAAGCGAGCGCAGGCCCAGCTCGACCTCCTGGTCGATCACCGCATGGCCCTCGGCGCGGGCCTGCCGGATGCGCGCCATGATCTCGTCCGGCGCCGTCAGGCTGTGCGGGGTGCGCGGCGTCAGGTCGGACCGCTCGACGATGGCGCGCGCCTCGGGCTCGGGCAGGGCGGCCAGCAGCACCCGGCCCATCGAGGTGCAATGCGCCGGCAGCCGCGAACCCGGCATCAGCCCGATGGACATCACCCGCCTTTGCGCCGCCCGCGCCAGATAGACGATCTCGGTCCCGTCGAGGATCGAGACCGAGGTGGATTGCCCGATCTGCTCGGACAGCTGGTCCAGCCAGGGCTGCACCAATTGCGCCAGCGGCAGCGTCGCCAGCGCCCCCATGCCCAGCCGCAGAATGCGCGGCGTCAGGGTGAAGAACTTGCCGTCGTAATCCGCATAGCCCAGCTCGTGCAGGGTCAGCAGGCAGCGCCGCGCCGTCGCCCGGTCCAGCCCCGTCGCCTCGGCCACCTCGGCGATGGAAAGCCGCGGACGTTCGGCCCGGAACGCCTCGATCACGCCAAGCCCCTTGGCCAGCGAGGCGATGAAATCGGTCTTGTTCACCATGCGCACAGATTTTTACGCAGTTTGAACAAATGTCAACATCCGCACGAAATCTCTGGCATCACGACGGCCATGCGCGCATGACATGCGCGGAACCCGCAGGAGGAGGTCATGGACAAACGCATTCCCAGTCTGGCCGAGGCGGTCGCCGGCATCCCGGACGGCGCGACGGTGATGATCGGCGGCTTCGGCGGCTCGGGCGCGCCGATCGAGCTGATCCACGCGCTGATCGACCGCTATCTGGCCACCGGCAGTCCCGGCAACCTGACCGTCATCAACAACAACGCCGGCAACGGCCATGTCGGCATCGCGGCGATGATCGAACAGGGCATGGTCCGCAAGATGGTCTGTTCCTTCCCGCGCTCGGCCGATCCGCGGGTCTTTACCGAGAAATACCTGGCCGGAGAGATCGAGCTGGAACTGGTCCCGCAGGGCACGCTGGCCGAACGCATCCGTGCCGGCGGCGCCGGCATCCCGGCCTTCTATACGCCGACGAGCTACGGCACCGACCTGGCCAAGGGCAAGCCGGTCGCCGAGTTCGACGGCCGGCCCTATGTGCAGGAACGCTGGCTCAAGGCCGACTTCGCGCTGATCAAGGCCGAGCTGGGCGACCATTACGGCAACCTGACCTATCGCATGGCGGCGCGGAACTTCTCGCCCCTGATGGCGATGGCGGCCGCGCGCACCGTCGCGCAGGTGACGCAAGCGGTCGCGCCGGGCGGCATCGACCCCGAGCATGTGGTGACGCCGGGCATCTTCGTCTCCGGCATCGTCGAGGTTGCCAACCCGGCGCAGGAAGAGGCGCTGAACCGCGCCGATGCGGCCTATCCCCCCGCCCGTCCCCAGGAGGTGCAGGCATGACCACGAAGCTTTCCAACGCCCAGATCGCCTGGCGCGCGGCGCAGGACATCGCCGACGGTGCCTATGTCAACCTCGGCATCGGCTTTCCCGAGATGGTGGCCAAGTTCCAGCCCCCCGGCCGTCAGGCGGTGTTCCATACCGAGAACGGCGTGCTGGGCTTTGGCGAGGCCCCGCCGGCGGGCGAGGAGGATTGGGATCTGATTAACGCCGGCAAGAAGGCGATCACGCTGAAACCCGGCGCGGCCTTCTTCCACCATGCCGACAGCTTCGCCATGGTGCGCGGCGGCCATCTGGACGTGGCGATCCTCGGCGCTTATCAGGTGGCGCAGAACGGCGACCTAGCGAACTGGTCCACCGGGCCGAAGGGCGTGCCGGCAGTGGGCGGCGCCATGGATCTGGTGCATGGCGCCAAGCGGGTCGCGGTCATCACCGATCACGTCACCAAGGACGGCAAGCCGAAGCTGCTGGAGGCCTGCACCCTGCCGCTGACCGGGGTTGGCTGCGTGACCCGGGTCTATACCTCGCTCGCCGTGGTGGACATTCAGGATGGCCGTTTCGTGCTGCGCGAGAAGCTGCCCGCGATCTCCCTTGACGACCTGCAAGCCGTGACCGGCGCGCGGCTGCATCCGGACGGTGCGGTCGGCGATCTGGTCGTGCCGGAGCTGTGACATGACCGAAGTCTTTATCTGCGACTATATCCGCACGCCCATCGGCCGTTTCGGCGGCGCGCTGTCCCCGGTGCGGGCCGACGATCTGGGCGCCATCCCCTTGCGCGCGCTGATGGCCCGCCATACCGGCCTGGACTGGCAGGCGGTCGACGACGTGATCTATGGCTGCGCCAACCAGGCCGGCGAGGACAACCGCAACGTCGCCCGCATGTCCGCGCTGCTCGCCGGGCTGCCGGTCGAGGTGCCGGGGACCACGATCAACCGGCTTTGCGGCTCGGGCATGGATGCGGTGCTGGTCGCCGCGCGCCAGATCGCCGCGGGCGAGGCCGGGCTGATGATCGCCGGCGGCGTCGAGTCGATGTCGCGCGCGCCCTTCGTGCTGCCCAAGGCCGAGACCGCCTTCAGCCGCCATGCCGAGATCCACGACACCACCATCGGCTGGCGCTTCGTGAACCCGGCGATGGATCGGGCCTATGGCACCGACTCGATGCCGCAGACCGGCCAGAACGTCGCCGACGATTACGGCATCGCGCGCGAGGCGCAGGACGCCATGGCGCTGGCCTCGCAGCAGAAGGCGGCGGCGGCCATCGCCAGCGGCCGGCTGGCGCAGGAAATCACCCCGGTGACGATCCCGCAGCGCAAGGGCGAGCCCATCGTGGTCGATACCGACGAGCATCCCCGCGCCACCACGGCCGAGGCGCTGGCCAAGCTCAGGCCGCTGTTCCCGAACGGCTCGGTCACGGCGGGCAATGCCTCGGGGGTGAACGACGGGGCGGCGGCGCTGATCATCGCGTCCGAGGCGGCGGCGAGGAAGCACGGCCTGACGCCCATCGCCCGGGTGCTGGGCGGGGCGACGGCCGGCGTGCCGCCGCGCATCATGGGCATCGGCCCGGCGCCGGCGTCGCAGAAGCTGATGGCGCGGCTGGGCCTGACCCCGGCCGATTTCGACGTGATCGAGCTGAACGAAGCCTTCGCCGCGCAGGGTATCGCCACGCTGCGCCAGCTGGGCATCGCCGAGGACGACCCGCGCGTGAACCCGAACGGCGGCGCCATCGCGCTGGGGCATCCCTTGGGCATGTCGGGCGCCCGCATCACCGGCACCGCGGCGCTGGAACTGGCGCTGACGGGTGGCAAACGCTCGCTCTCGACCATGTGCATCGGCGTCGGCCAGGGCATCGCCGTGGCGCTGGAGAGGGTCTAGGCGCGCTCCCTCCGAAACCGCCGGATGCCGCGAAAGCCCAAGGGTCCCGTGGCGCGCCGATGCGGGCTGCATGGAACCCGCGCCCTGCCGTGACGTTGGCCCCCCGAGCCCGCGGCGGGCAGCCCCAGCCTTCCCGCCGCCCCCACCTCGGAAGAAGGCAGGAAAGATGGCACGCTCTTACCAGACGGAACGCGGCAACGCCGGCGAAACGCAGCAGCGCGGCGGCGAGACGCTGACCACCAATCACGGCATCCCGATCTCGGACAACCAGAACAGCCTGCGCGCAGGCCATCGCGGCCCGACGCTGCTGGAGGATTTCCTGCTGCGGGAAAAGATCTTCCACTTCGACCACGAGCGCATCCCCGAGCGCATCGTGCATGCCCGCGGCTCGGCCGCGCATGGCTATTTCGAATGCACCGACCCGATTCCCGAGCTGACCCGCGCCGGCCTCTTCGCCGAGAAGGGCAAGAAGACCCCGGTCTTCGTCCGCTTCTCGACCGTCGCGGGCGGCGCGGGCTCGGTCGATACGCCGCGCGACGTGCGCGGCTTTGCGGTGAAATTCTATACCGAAGCCGGCAACTGGGATCTGGTCGGTAACAACATCCCGGTTTTCTTCATCCAGGACGCGATCAAGTTCCCGGACCTGGTGCATGCGGTCAAGATGGAGGCCGACCGCGGCTATCCGCAGGCCGCGACCGCGCATGCCACCTTCTGGGATTTCGTCTCGCTGATGCCGGAAAGCCTGCATATGGTGATGTGGGCGATGTCCGACCGCGCCATCCCGCGCAGCTACCGGATGATGCAGGGCTTCGGTGTGCACAGCTTCAAGCTGGTCAACGAAAAGGGCGAGGAGCATTTCGTCAAGTTCCACTGGCGCCCGCGGCTGGGCATGCAGTCGCTGGTCTGGGACGAAAGCGCCAAGCTGCAGGGCGCCGACAACGATTATCACCGCCGCGACCTCTACGAGGCGATCGCCGCGGGCGATCACCCCGAATGGGATCTGGGCCTGCAGATCTTCGACCAGGCGCTGGCCGACAGCCTGCCCTATGACGTGCTGGACGCCACCAAGATCATCCCCGAAGAGATCGTGCCGCTGCGGGTGGTCGGCCGGCTGGTGCTGGACCGCAACCCGGACAATTTCTTCGCCGAGACCGAGCAGGTCGCTTTCCTGCCCTCGAACATCGTGCCGGGCATCGAGTTCAGCGACGATCCGCTGCTGCAGGGCCGGCTGTTTTCCTATCTCGACACGCAGAAATCCCGGCTGGGCACGACGAATTTCCACCAGATCCCGGTGAATGCGCCGAAATGCCCCTATGCCAACATGATGCGCGACGGGATGATGCAGACCCGGGTGCCCAGCGGCCGCGCCAATTACGAGCCGAACAGCCTGGACGAGGCCGGCGAGGATCCCGGCCCCCGCGCCAGCGCCGAGGGCTTCGCCACCGCCCCGGCCGCGGTGCAGGGCGACAAGCTGCGCATCCGGGCCGAGAGCTTCGGCGACCATTACAGCCAGCCGCGGCTGTTCTGGCGCTCGCAGACCGAGAACGAGCAGGCGCATATCGCCTCGGCCCTGGTCTTCGAGCTGTCCAAGGTGGAGCTGGAGCATGTGCGGCGGCGCGTCGTCAGCCAGCTGCGCAACATCGACGAGGTGCTGGCGGAACGGGTGGCCAAGGGGCTGGGAATGGCGCTGCCGGAGGCCGCCAAGCCCTTCCGCGCGCCGCTGGACCTCGACCCCTCGGATGCGCTGTCGATCCAGAAGAACTGGAACGAGACCCTCAAGGGCCGCAAGGTCGGCCTGCTTTTCGACGAAGGCTCGGACAAGGACGGGATCGACGGGCTGATCGCCGCGATCCGGGCCGAGGGCGGCAGCGTCTTCACCATCGCCCCCAAGCTGGGCCCGCTGAAGCTGCAGGGCGGCGAGATGCAGGCGGACGGCCAGCTCGCCGGCTCGCCCTCGGTGCTGTTCGATGCGGTGGGGATGATCCTGGCGCCCGAGGCGGCGCAGAAGCTGGCCCGCGATGCCGCGGCCATCGGCTTCGTCATGGACGCCTATGCCCATCTGAAGGCCATCGGGCATTGCAAGGGATCGCAGGTCATCCTGGACCGCGCCGGAATCGCGCCGGACGAGGGCGTCGTGCCCTATGACCGGCTGCCCGAGACCGCGAAGCGCCGCTATTGGGCGCGCGAGGCGACGCTGCGCGACCTGGCCTGACCTTGCCGGTGCCCGCCCCCTCTACCAGAAGGGCGAGGGGGCGGGGCGACCCGCCGCGGTCGCCGCCGGAACAGGTGCGGCCGGGGCAGGGGGGGCACGCCGGGCCGGGGCGACGGCACCCGCGCCCTGACGGGGGCAGGCGCCGGGGCCGGTCAGGGATGGTCCTTGATGCCGCCGGTATGGGGGTCGATCTCCTCGAAATGGCCATGGACCTCGATATCGTCCAGCAGCCCCTTCCACAGCGAGGCGCAAAGCCCCACCATCACCACCAGGAACGGCGCCGCCGCGATGATCGAGGCGGTCTGCAGCCCGTTCAGCCCGCCCATCACCAGAAGCACCGAGGCCGAGGCGCCCGCCAGCAGGCCCCAGAGCACCACCACGCCCGCGCGCGGGTGCGTCGTGCCGTAGGAGGACAGCATCCCCATCACCACCGAGGCCGCATCCGCCCCCGAGACGAAGAAGATCGCCACCAGGAACATCGCCACGGTCGAGGTCAGCCCCGCCAGCGGATATTGTTCGAGCAGCGCGAACAGCGACACCGCCTCGCCCTGCCGCGCGACGGCCTCGACCAGCCCGCCGGCGCCGGCAAGCTCGGAAAACAGCGCGCTGCCGCCCATGACCGAGAACCAGATGAAGGTCACGGCGCTGGGAATCATCAGCACGCCCACGACGAATTCCCGGATGGTGCGCCCGCGCGAGATGCGGGCGATGAACACGCCGACGAAAGGCGCCCAGGAAATCCACCAGGCCCAGTAGAAGATCGTCCAGCTGGCCAGCCATTTGCTGTCGCTGAAGGCCGAGGTGCGGAAGGACATCGACACCAGGTCGCCGAAGTAATAGCCCATCGCCTCGATCAGCGTGTCGAGGATGAAGACGGTCGGGCCCAGCAGCGCCAGGAACAGCAGCAGCAGCACGGCGACGACCATGTTGATGTTGCTGAGGAACTGGATGCCCCGGCCCACGCCCGACACCGCCGACAGGATGAACAGCACCGAGAGCGCGGAGATGATGGTCAGCGCGATGGTCGCCGATTCCCCGGTCTGCCACAGGTAGTTCAGGCCGCTGTTGATCTGCTGCGCACCCAGTCCCAGCGAGGTCGCGGTGCCGAACAGCGTGGCGATGATCGCCAGCACGTCGATGGTGCGCCCGATGGGTCCGTGAACGCGGTCGCCCAAGAGCGGGTGGAAGGCGCTTGAGACCAGCATCGGCAGGTCGCGGCGATAGCTGAAATAGGCCATCGCCAGCCCGGCCATGGCATAGATCGCCCAGGGATGCAGCGCCCAGTGGAAATAGGCGTATTGCATCGCCAGCAGCGCCGCGTCGCGCGACCCGGGCTCGGCCAGGCCGTGCGGCGGGGTGCCGTAATGGCTGATCGGCTCGGCCACGCCCCAGAACATCAGCCCGATCCCCATGCCGACGCTGAACATCATGCAAATCCAGGACCGGGTCGAGAATTCCGGGCTTTCGTCGTCATGGCCCAGCTTGATCCTGCCGAAGCGGCTGAAGGCCAGGAACAGGGCGAAGGCCAGGAAGAACGCCGTCGAGATGACGAAGCTCCATCCGAAGACCCGGATGATCCAGTTCAGCGCGGCGGTGGCGCGGGCGGCCAGGCTGTCCGGCGCCAGGACGCCCCACATCACGAAGCCCCCCGCAATGGCGATGGCGGGCCAGAAGACGCCGGGGTTGATGCCCCTTTCGGGCCTTGTCTGCATATGCGATCTCCTCCGCAGTCTCCTCCAGGACGCGCCGGGGCTGCGGCCGTTTCGGCCGCTGTCCCGGGGCGATGGGCCCGCGCGTCACGGGCCGCAGGGCGATGCCCGCGGCCGCCGGCCGGATGCGGCCCCATGCTTGCCGGTCGCCGGCGCCCCGCGCATCGGCATCCCGCACGGCTTGCCGGCCGGGGCGCGTGCCTTCGGACCCGAGGATGGGACATCCGCCCCCGCGCAAAGCGCACTCAACCGACATGTTGCGCGGCAAAAGCGTCCTCGGGCCGCGTGGCTGCGCGCCGCCCCCGGCCAGCCCTGCGCCGGGGCAGACGAGGCGGGGGTCGCCGCCCCTCCGGTCGGATCGCCCCGGTCGCGGCCCATGCTTGCCAGCCGCGAATCATGGCGCGTGCCGGAGCAGGACCGGGGGCCGCTTCCTTGCCCCCGGCTACAACTCCGGATTGATCCCCGCGCCGGTTCGATGCGCGTCCGGGGGTTTGCCGGCCGCCGGAATTGCGGCATTGGCTCGCATCCCGCCGCCCCGGCAACAACTTCATACAAAAATCCGCGTGCGCCGGGCCGAATGTGAGGCATCCTGTTTTCAGGACGGACAGGACGCGACCATGACCAGCACGACCCTTGCCGCGGACGGGCGGCACAGAACGCCCTGCGCGCCGCGGGCCGGGGCGGCCGATCCCGGCACCGGCCGGCCGGCCGCGGCGGCGGCATGTCGGGAGGGGTTGGCCGGATGACGCTGGATCACGATCGCGACTGGCTGACGAGGCTGCTGGGCGGGCTGATCTGGTTCGTCATGTCGCTGGCGCTCGGCATCGAGATCGGCGCGCTGGTCGGCTGGGTCTTCGGCCAGGCCGAGCGCGGCGCCTGCATCGGCGCGGTGCTGCACGGCCTGTTCTGGCTATGGGTGCTCTGGGACGGCGCGAGCGCCCGCAAATGAAGCCGGGCACCCGCGGCACGGCCGACCGGCTATGCCGGCAGCCGCGCGGCGGTTCACCGGCTTCACCGGCCGGCTGGGCCTGATCGGTGCTGCCCGGCCGCGCGACCCGGCCGGCGGCGCGGCGGTCATCCCGGATAAGCCGCGGCGGGAAACCCGGAACGGCCGCCCGCGCCAGGCGCTAGGCCGCGGCCTTCATCGCGGCGCGCAAGTCGAAGCCATGCGCCTCGAGCTGCGCGAGGGGGCAGCCGATCATCCGGCGCGCGGCCATGTGGATGCCCGCTGCGTTCACGGTCTCGACCGCCGCCAGACGGCTGTCGCGAAACAGCAGCACCACGGGCGCGGCCTCGGGCTGCGGCAGGACGACGGTGCGGTCGGCACCCGTCAGCAGGCCGGCGATCTGCAACTTGGCCTTGCCCTGGTCGGACCAGAACCACGGGACCGCCGCATAGGGGGCGCTGGCCCCGCCGACCAGCCGGCGCGCGATGTGGCGGGCATGGTCGACCGCCGCCTGCACGGATTCCAGCCGGACAGGCCGGCCCAGCGGACCGGGAAAGGTCGCGACGTCGCCCAGGGCCGAGATCGCCGGATCCGCGGTTGCCAGCGTGGCATCGACAAGGATGCCATTGGCGCAGGCCAGCCCCGCCGCCTCGGCCAGTTCGCTGTTGGGCCGCACGCCGGTCGCCATCAGCACCAGATCGCCGGAAACCTCGCGCCCGTCGGCCAGCACGACGCCCGAGGCCCGGCCGTCCGCGCCTGCCAGCACGCCGGCAACGGGCGCGTCCAGCAGGACCTGGCTGCCCATCTCGCGGTGCAGCGTCAGGAACCAGTCCGCCATCTCGGGCGACAGCGCGCGCGACATCAGCCGCGGCGCCGCCTCGACCACGGTGACAGCCACGCCGGCGGCGCGGGCCATGGCGGCGAATTCCAGCCCGATGAAGCCGCCGCCCACCACCACGGCGTGACGGGTCGCCGCCAGACGGCGGCGGATGCGTTCGGCATCGGCCAGATTGCGCAGCTCGACCACGCCCGGCGCATCGAGGCCCGGGATCGGCGGCGGGGCGTTCCGTGCCCCGGTGGCGATGACCAGATGGTCGTAGGGGTGGCGCGCGCCGTCCCCGGTCACCACCTCGCGCGCCGCGCGGTCGATCGCCGCCACGCGGACCCCGTCCCGCAGCACGATGGCCGAGCGTTCGTAGAAGCTTGCCGGTTTCAGCAGCAGCGCCGCGGCATTGCCGTTCGCCATATAGGCCTTGGAAAGCGGCGGGCGCTGATAGGGCAGGCCGGGTTCCTCGCCCAGCATCAGGATTTCACCCTGAAACCCCTCCTGGCGCAGGCTGGCGGCCATCTGCTGGCCGCCCTGTCCGGTGCCGATGATGACGATGCGCTGCATGGCCTCTCCTTAAAGCTGCGATTCCGGCAGGTGGATGACGACGCCGTCCAGCTCGGCCCGCATGCGGATCTGGCAGGACAGCCGGCTGCTCGGCCTGACCTCGGAGGCGGCGCAATCGAGCAGGTCGCTCTCGCCGTCCTGCTGCCCGCCGACGGCCTCGGTCCAGCCGTCGTCGACATAGCAATGGCAGGTCGCGCACATCATCGAGCCGCCGCATTCGCCGATGATGCCGTCCACGTCGTTCTGCACGGCGGCCTGCATGACGCTTTCGCCTTCGGCGGCATCGACCAGGGTTTCGCTGCCGTCCGCGGCGATAAAGGTGATCTTCATGGTGATTTCTCCTTGCGATTTGCCGGGGTCAGCCCAGAGCCACGGGCAGGTTGATCGGCCCGCGGAAGCCGAAGCCCCGCCACATGACGATTTCGGGATCGGGCAGCGCCATGTTCGGGAAACGCTCGAACAGCGCCTCGAGCATGATCGCGCCCACGGTGCGCCGCGCGACATGGGCGCCGCCGCAATGATGCGGCCCCGAGCCGAAGGCTTGGTGCGGATTCCTGGCGCGGAACGCGTCGAAACGCTCGGGGTGGTCGAAAAGCTCCTCGTCGTGATTGGCCGAGGCCTGGATCGTCATCACCGTGTCGCCCCTGGGGATGTGGAAGCCGCGGATTTCGACATCCTCCAGCACCAGCCGGGACGAGGCCTGGATCGGCGCAACCCAGCGCACCCCCTCTTCGAAGGCGGCGCCCCATTTGCCGGTGCGCCGCACCTCCTCCAGCTGCCCCGGTTCGGTCAGCAGCCCGTAGACGATTGTGGAAAGCGCGTCGCGTGGCTCGTTGATGCCGCCGCCGATGGCGATCTTGATATTGGCGACGATCTGGCTCATCGGGATCGGGTTTTCCGCGTTCACCATCACCGACAGCGCCGAGCGGTCGGGTTCGGCGCGCACCCGCTCGACCGCCCTGGCCAGCAGCGCGTCCATTTCCAGATTGGCATGGTCCGAGATCACGAAGGGCTCGGGCAGCCAGCCGAAATTGCCCGCCCCGTCGATCAGCGCCTGCGACCAGAAGATCATCTGCTCGTCCGTAGCCTCGGGAATGCCCAGGATATGGGCGAGGATGCGGGCGGCGATGGGGGCCGACAGCGCCTTGTGCAGATCGACCACCTCGCCGCGCGGCAGCCGGTCGAGATAGTCGTCGGCCAGCTTGCGGTAAAGCGGCGCCCAGACCTCCTGGATGGTCTTGGGCATCAGCGCGGGGGCCATGGCCATGCGCTCGGCCATGTGCTCGGGCCCGTCCTTGCGCATCAGCGTATGCGCCTGGAAGGCGCGTTTCATCGGCGTGTTCGGATCGTCCGAGGAAAAGATCGCGGGCGTGTCCTTGACGAACTTGCAGTCGGCCGCCCTGGTGAGGAAGGTGCGGCCCACGGATTTCACCCGCAGCACCGGCGCTTCGGCGCGCAGGCGCTTGTAGATCGGATAGGGCGCGAGGGTGAGCTGGTCGATGGTGATGGTCTCGTCCAGCGGCGCGATGGGCAGGTCAAGCATGGCAACCTCTCAGCGGATGCGCAGCGGCAGGCGTGCCAGCCCGCGCAGCGTGTTGTTGTAGGACCGGACCGGGGGTCCGGCGATCTCGATGGCGGCGGCGTGGCGGGCCAGGGCCTCCAGCACCACCTCGCCCTCCAGCCGGGCGACAAGCTGGCCCACGCACATGTGGATGCCCGAGCCGAAGCCGACATGGCCCGAGGTCTTGCGGGCGATGTCGTATTGGTCGGGCCGGTCCCAGCGGCGCGGATCGCGATTGGCCGAGGCCAGGAACATCAGCACCTTCGATCCTTCGGGGATGGTGGCGCCGCCCAGTTCGACCGCGCGGGTGGTGGTGCGGAAGAAGGTCTGCACCGGGCTTTCGAAGCGCACCGCCTCCTCGAAGGCGTTGCGCGCCCGCTTCGGATCGGCGCGCAGGGCCTGGAACTGGTCGGGAAAGCGCGCAAGGCAGTAAAGCGCCGCGCCGATGCCGTTCACCGTGGTGTCGATCCCGGCCGTCAGCAGCGAGCGGACAAGCAACACCGCCTCGTCCGGCGTCACCTCGCCGCTGTCGGCGGCGGCATGGATGCGGGCGCCCAGTCCGTCGGGCGACAGGTTTTCGCGCCGGCACTGTTCGGTCACCCAGGCGACATGGGGGGCGGCGCGCGCCATCGCCTCGCGGCGCAGCGCGTTGTCCGGGCCGAAGGCGTTGAAGGCAAGCCCGGCATAGGGCAGCAGATGTTCGCGCCCTTCGCGGGCAAGACCGATGCGGTCGGGAAAGACCGACAGCGGGAAGGCCTCGGCCAGATCACCGATGCCGTCGATCTCGCGCCCCACGAGGCCGGCGACCAGCGCGTCGGCGGCCTCGGCGAAGCCGTCGCGCAGCTCGCGCATGGTCAGCGGCGACAGCACCCGGGCCAGCACCTTGCGGGCGCGGTCATGTTCGGGCGGGTCGGTTTCCAGCACCAGGCTGGGCGGGCGCCAGGGCGTTTCGCGGCTGAAATCCTGCAGCCCGACGCCGCGGGACGAGCAGAAGGTGGCCCAGTCGTTCAGGACCAGATGCACTTCGGCATAGCGGGCGATGCCATGGACGCCATAGCGTTCCAGCCAGACCACGGGCCCGGCCTCGCGCAGCTTCTCGTGCTCGGGATAGGGGTCGTTGAAGAAATCGATGCCGAACGGATCAAGCCCGGAACGGGGCAGGACCGGCGTGTCGAGGCTCATGCTGCGGCTCCTTTCGCGATGACGCCCAGATGGCTTTCCAGAGGCGTCGGGTCGGCCAGCAGCGCGGCGCTGGCGGCGTGGTGGACGATTTCCCCGCGGTCGAGGATCACTGCGCGATCGGTGACCTTCAGGATCTTGCGGGCGTGCTGTTCGACGATGATCGTGGCCATGCCCTCGTCGCGGATGATGCGGCGGATCGAGGCCAGCAGCTGCTCGACGATGATCGGGGCCAGCCCCTCGGTCGGCTCGTCCAGCAGCAGCACGCGGGGATTCAGCATCAGCGCCCGGCCGACGGCCAGCATCTGCTGCTCGCCGCCGGAAAGCTGGTTGCCCATGTTCGCGCGCCGCTCTTGCAGCCGGGGAAACATCTCGTAGATGCGGGCGAGGTCCCATTTGCCGGGCCGCGCCGTGGCGGTCAGGTTCTCCTCGACCGTCAGCGAGCGGAAGATGTTGCGCTCTTGCGGGACCCAGCCGATGCCGGCCTGGGCGCGCGCCTCGGGCGACAGCGCCGAGATGTCGCGCCCGGCCAGGACCACCCGGCCGCCGAAGCGGCGGGTGACGCCGATGATGCTGTCCAGAAGCGTGGTCTTGCCCACGCCGTTGCGGCCCAGCACCGCCAGCGCCTCGCCCTCGGCCAGCCGCAGGTCCAGCGCCGGGATCACCACGGCCTCGCCATGGCCGGCGCGCAGCTTCTCGATGGTCAGGATGTCAGTCATGCTCCTCGCTCCCCAGATAGACTTCCTGGACGCGCCGATCCGCCATGATCTCGGCCACGCTGCCCTCGGCGAACAGCGCGCCGTTCACCAGAACGGTGATCCGGTCGGCGAAGGCAAAGACCAGGTCCATGTCGTGCTCGATCAGCAGGATCGACACGTCGCGCGGCAATTCGCCCAGCGTTTCCAGCAGCTCGGCGCGCTCGGCCTCGGGGACGCCCGCCGCCGGTTCGTCCAGCAGCAGCACGCGCGGGTTGGAGGCCAGCGCCAGGGCGATCTCCAGCAGGCGCTGCTTGCCATAGGGCAGCAGCCGTGTCGGCTGGTCCATCACCTCGGTCAGGCGGAAGCGTTCGACCAGCTCGGCGATCTCGTTCAGGATGTCGCTGCGGGTGCCGACGCGCCGCCAGAAATCGCTGCCGCCGCCCATGCGCTCGGACACCGCGAGGCCGATGGATTCCACCGGCGTCATGGCGCCGAAAAGCTGGTTGATCTGGAAGGTGCGGCCCATGCCCAGCCGGGCCCGCTCGATCTGGCCCTTGCGGGTGACGTCCTGCCCGTCAAGCAGGATCTGCCCGCCATTCGCCGGCAGCACCCCGGTCAGCAGGTTGACGAAGGTGGTCTTGCCGGCGCCGTTCGGCCCGATCAGCGCATGGCGCGCGCCGTGCCGCAACGTCAGCGAGACCTTGTCGGTGGCCGTCAGCCCGCCGAAGCGTTTCTCCAGCGCGATGGTCTGCAAGGCGGCGCTCATGCCCGGCCCTCCTTGCGGATGCGGCGCAGGATGGCGCGGGGCAGGGCGTCGATGCGGTCGCGGCCGATCAGCACGATGACCAGCAGGACCAGCCCCATCCAGAACATCCAGTATTGCGGGGTGAGGGCCGAGAACCAATCCTGCAGCAGCTTGAAGGCGATGGCGCCGATCAGCCCGCCGTAAAGATAGCCGACCCCGCCCAGCACCAGCACCAGCAGCACGTCGGCCGAGCGGTGGAAGGCCAGCACGTCCAGCGACACGAACATGGTCGTCTGCGTCAGCAGCGCCCCGGCGATGCCGGCGATCACCGCCGAGAAGGCATAGATCGCCAGGAGGCGCGGCCCGACCGGGATGCCCATGCTGCGGGCGCGCAGCGCATTGTCGCGGATCGCCCGCAGCGACAGCCCATAGGGCGAGGTCACCACGCGCCGGGCGATCAGGAACAGCACGAAGGTGACGATCAGGCAATAGGCGTAGGCGGTGGTGCCGAACAGGTCGAATTCGAAGCGCCCGAGCAGCGGGGCGATCATCACCCCCTGCAGCCCGTCGGCGCCGCCGGTCAGCCAGGCGGCGCGGTTCGCCGCTTCCAGCAGCAGCATGGCGACGCCCAGCGTCACCATCAGCCGCGTCAGGTCCGAGGCGCGCAGCAGCAGCAGGGGCCCGGTCAGCAGCCCCAGCAGCCCGGCGGCCAGCGCGGCCAGGGCAAGCCCGGCCAGCGGCTCTCCGGTCAGGTGGATCGAGGTCAGCCCGGCGACATAGGCGCCCAGCCCGAAGAAGGCGCCGTGCCCCAGCGAGACCACGCCCGCATAGCCGATGATCAGGTCCAGCGAGAGCGCGAAGAGCCCCAGGATGGCGATCTCGGACAGAAGCAGGTGGCGGTCGGGCAGCAGGAAGAAGCTGGCGGCGGCGGCGAGCCAGAACAGGATCTCGGCCGGCTTGCAGCGGCTGCGGCGCAGCAGGTCGCGGGCGGCGCGCCGCTCGATTCCGGCCGGCTCGGCACGGAGCGGGGTGGCGAAGGTGGTGTCGGTCATCGGGGTCGTCCTTTAGCGGGCCGGGGCGATCAGGCCCTGCGGGCGCAGGATCAGCAGCACGATCATCAGCAGGTAGATCAGGAAGGCGCCGAGCTCGGGGATGTAGTATTTCCCGGCCACATCGGCGGTGCCGATGATCAGCGCGGCGAGGAAGGGGCCGGTCAGGCTGGCGGTGCCGCCGATGGTGACCACGATCAGCACATAGACCATGATCTTCAGCGGGAAGGTCGGGTCCAGCCCCATGATCTCGATCCCCAGCGCGCCGCCAAGCCCGGCAAGGCCCGATCCCACGGCGAAGGTCGCGGCGAAGATGCCGCCGACATTGATGCCAAGCCCGCGCGCTGCGCGCTGGTCGTCCACCGCCGCGCGCAGCCTGGCGCCGAAGCGGGTGCGGGCCAGCACCAGTTGCAGCGCCACGACCAGCACGGCGCAGAGGACGATCAGGAAGGCGCGGTAGCGGCCGACGCCGATGCCGGCGATCTCGAACCGGCCCTGCAGCCAGCCGGGCAGGGTGATGAGCATCTGGCTGGAGCCCAGAAGCCAGTCCGCCGCGGTCATCGCCATGAACACCAGCGCGATCGAGAACAGCACCTGGTCCAGATGGCTGCGCCGGTAGAGCCGGGCATAGAGCGTGCGCTCGGCCACCGCCCCGATCAGCGCCGGCACCAGGAAGGCCAGGGGCAGCGTCAGCAGGAACGGCACACCCAGCCGGTTCATGGCAAGCGCGGTGACATAGCCGCCGATCATGGCGAAGGCGCCATGGGCAAGGTTCACGAAATTCATCAGCCCCAGCGTCACGGCCAGTCCCGAGGCCATGACGAAGAGCAGCATTCCGTAGGCGATCCCGTCTATCAGGATGGTTGACATGGCGCGTTTCCTTGGCATGCGGATCCCCGGGCCGCGCCGAGGGCCGGCGCGGCGGAGAAGGGGTCCGCGAAGGGGAGGTCTGCGTCAGGGCGCGGCTTTGGCCGGGTCCTTCACCGCCTCGAAGGTCTCGAACTCGACGTTCCAGAGCTGGCCGTCCCGGCGCTCGACGCGGCGCAGATAGACGTTCTGGACGATGTCGCGGGTCTCGGGGTCGATGCTGACCGGGCCGCGCGGGCTTTCCCAGGACAGGCCCTTCATCGCTTCGATCATGGCGTCGCCGGAACCCTCGCCGCCGGTCTTTTCCAGCGCCGCATAGATCGCGTGCATGCCGTCATAGCCGCCGACCGCCATGAAATTCGGCCGCATGCCGTTATTGGCCTTCTGGAACGCCTCGACAAAGGCACTGTTCGCCGGGCTGTCATGCGCGGCCGAATAGTGAAAGCCGGTTATCGCGACCAGGGCCGGATCGCCCATCCCGTTCAGGATATCGTCGTCGGTGATGCCGCCATCGGCCAGCAGCCGGATGCCGGACTTGTCCAGCCCGCGCTCGACGAACTGCTTCATGAATTGCGCGCCCACGCCCGAAGGCGCGAAGGCGAAGATCGCGTCGGGCTTGCTGTCGGCGACCTTCTGCAGGAAGGGCGAGAAATCCGGGTTCTGCAGCGGCACGCGCAGGTTCTCGACCGTGCCGCCGGCGGTGGTGAAGACCTCGGTGAAGGTCTTTTCGGCATCGATGCCCGGGCCATAGTCCGAGACCACGGTGACGACGCGTTTCATCCCCTCCGTGGCGGCCCATTCCGCGATCTTCGAGGTGACTTGCGGCGTGGTGTAGCTGGTGCGCACCACATAGGGCGAGGTTTCGGTGATCGACGAGGTCGCCGCCGCCATCACCACGGTCGGCACCTTGGCGCGGGTGGACAGCGGCGCGGTCGCCATGGCCAGCGGCGTCAGGCCGAACCCGGCCAGCGCGCCGACCTTGTCGCGCACGATCAGCTCTTGCGCGAGCCGCTTGGTGGTGTCCGCGACCGAGGCATCGTCCTTGACGATCAGCTCGATCCTGCGGCCCGCGACCTCGTCGCCATGCTCGGCGATATACAGCTTTGCCGCCGCCTCGATCTGCCGCCCGGTCGAGGCGAAGGGCCCGGTCATGGGCAGGATCAGCCCCACCTTGAACGGCTCGGCCTGGGCCATGGCCGGCAGACCGGCAAGCGCGGTCGAGGCCGCCAGGACAGCGCCCAGCAGCAGGCTTCGTCTTTGCATATGGTTTTCCTCCCTTTCTGGCTTGCGGCAGTTCCTCTGCTGCCGTTGACTCGTTTGGCGGGTCAGCCTGTCGCCTCGTCCGGCTGACGGATCAGCGCGGCGCCCCGGATCTGGTCCAGCGTGCCGCTGGTCGCCATGGCGCGGGACAGGTTGTGCTGCGACAGGCGGGCATGCTCGCGCATGATCGCCTCGGCCCGCGCGCCCTGGCGCTGGCGGATCGCCTCGACCACGATGCGGTGGTGGTCCTGGCCGATCAGCAGATGCTGCCTTGCCGCGCGGTCGCTTTCATACATCCCGACCAGCGCGCTGGCCGAGGCGAAGGGCCGGCCGTTGGCGCGCGCCGCCTCCTGGATCAGCAGGCTGCTTTCAGTGGCGTTGACCAGCCCCTGATGAAATTCGGCGTTCAGCCGCTCATAGATCGGCAGGTCGGTGCGGGCGAAGTCCTCCTTGGCCAGCAGGGCGGCGATGCGGTCCGAGATGCCGGCGATGCGGTCGATGGCGTCGGCAGCGGTGCCGCGCTCGGCCAGCAGCCGCACGCAGAAGCCCTCGATCATGCCGCGCAGCTCGATCGCCTCCGAGATCTCGCTGGGCAGGAACTGGCGCACCATGTAGCCGCCCGCGGTGATCGGGCTGAGCAGGCCTTCGTCGGTCAGGCGCTGCAGCGCGGCGCGGATGGGCGTGCGCGACATCGACAGCATCTCGGCCAGCTGGGTCTCGGTATAGCGCTGATCGGGCTCCAGCCGGCCGCCGATGATCATGTCGCGCAGCGTCATGGCGGCGCGCACCGTCTGCGTGGTGCCGGTCCTGAGCGGTTCTCTGCTGTTCATTGCGCGTTCTCCCTGCATGTTTGTATACATCAAAAACTGCAGCCGGCAAATATTCTTGGCATATATGCCACTAAAGTCGTATTATTCTTGCTTAAAAGCGATAATGATGTATACATATCAACATGCGGAGGGACGCAATGTATACATTGAGGCGCTCCGGAACCACTCCTGCCATGCCGTTCCACAGCCGGACTGCGCGCTTCCTGCGCGCATGATTCCCGATGCGGCAGAGCATGGATGGGCACATGCGCAGGCGGGCATTTCTAATCGGCAAGCGGCTTTGACTGTTCGCACCGGCTCGGCAGGCGAAGCGGCGGCAAGGGTGGCTGCATCATGGCGAGTCGAGGCGCGAACGGGTCAGCACTCAAGATCCGCGCGCTGGTCGTTTCTGCGGGGAAACGGCGCAGCAGCAGACGCGGCATCCAGTGCAAACGATCCGCGACAGGTTGCGCGGTGTGGATGAAAATTATGTTACATAAGTCGGATTATCCTGATCTGATCCTCTTCACGCATGTGCATCAGACAAGACACGCGCCAAGCCGGCCCGGCGCACAAGGGAATTGCCGGCAATCATGCCAGGACCAGAACTACGGCAGGCTCAGTTTCGCCATCCGGCCGCCATCGACGGTGTAGACCTGGCCGGTGCAGAAGCCCGCCTCTTCCGCGGCCAGGAAGGCGACCAGCGCGGCGACCTCTTCCGGCTTTCCGGTGCGCGCCACCGGATGGATACGGCCGATGTCGCGACGGAAAGCTGCCGGATCGGGCATGCTCTCGATGAAATCCACGTTCAGCTCCGTGTCGATCCAGCCGGGCGCCACGGCATTGCAGCGGATGCCCTCGGGCCCGTGATCCACTGCCACCGCCCGCGTCAGCCCGTGCAGCCCCGCCTTCGAGGCGCAATAGGCGGCATGCGACGGGTTCGATCCCAGCCCCTCGATCGAGCCGACATTCACGATGCTGCCCCGCGTCCGGCGCAGATGCGGCAGCGCGGCCTGGATCATCAGGAACGGCGCGGTCAGGTTGACCATCAGGTTGCGCTGCCAGTCGCCGAGGCTCATCGCCTCGATGGAAGACTCCTGCATCATCCCGGCATTGTTGACCAGGACGTCCAGCCGAGCGGCGCGCGCGATCAACTCGGCCAGAACCTGCGCCGGGCTTGCCGGATCGGTGAAATCGGCCGGAAGGCTTTCGAATTCAGCATCCTGCCCGCGCTGCGCGGTAAAGACGCGGGCGCCCTCGTCCCTCAGCCGCCGCGCGATGGCCTGGCCGATGCCCGACCGTCCGCCGGTGACCAGCGCCACCTTGTCCTTGAACCGCATCATGCCACCGGTTTCCCGCCGTTGATTTCGATCAGGGCGCCGCAGATGTAGCGCGCCGCATCCGAGGCCAGGAACAGCACCACATCCGCGATATCCTCGGGCTCGGCGATGCGGCCAAGGGGGACGGTCTTGCCCAGTTCGGCAACCGCCCGGTCGGGATCGAAGCCGCGCCTGGCGAAGCCGCTGCGCAGCATCGGCGTGTTCACCTCGTTGGGGCAGACGGCGTTGATGCGGATGCCCTGATGGGCATGGTCCATGCCCATGCATTGCGTCAGCGAGGCGATGGCCGCCTTGGTCATGCAGTAAAGCGCATGGTTCGGCCCCGGCGCCTTGCCGCCCCAGCAGGACGAGGTGTTGACGATGACGCCACCGCCCTGCCCGGCCATCAGCGGGATCGCGGCGCGGCAGATGCGGAAGGGCGCCTCGACATTGACGCCCATGGACAGGACCCAGTCCGCATCCGTGGTTTCGGTCACCGGACCGCGGGTAATCACGCCCGCATTGTTCACGACGATGTCCAGCCGGCCAAGGGCGTCATGGGCCGCCTGCGCCAGCCCGTCGGCATAATCCTCGTCCAGCAGGTCGCCGGGCAGCCGTAGCTCTGCCTCGATCCCCGAGACGTCACGGTCGGCGACCGCAACCCGGGCGCCCTGCGCGCGCAGGCCGGCCACGATCGCGGCGCCGATCCCGCCAGCCGCCCCGGTAACCAGGGCGGTTTTTCCTGAGAAGCTCATCTCGTTCCTCGTGCTTCAGAAACTGGCGATAGGCGCGCCCAGAAGCGCCGCATCGGGCGTAACGCCCAGCCCCGGCCCGGTTGGCCGCTTGATATGGCCGCCCTCGATGCGAATGCCGTGCTCGGGATCGAAATTGCCGTCGATATAGGAGGCGGCGACCCAGGCGCCCTCGCAAAGATCGGGGCGCATGGTCGCGGCGACCTGGGTGCAGGCGGCCGCGATCACATCGCCGCCCCAGGCGTCGTCGCAGGTATGCGGCAGGTTGCGGGCCTCGCAGATATCGCGGAAGGCGCGCATGTTGTGCAGCCCGCCGATGCGCGTGACCTTCATGCCGAAGCCGTCGACCAGCCCCGTGCCTGCCGCGGTGATGACCGTGTTCAGGTCGAGGCTGTTTTCGTCCATGTAGATGCCATGCGCCACCTGCGGCCGGATCTTGCGCAGATCCTCGATCGTGTTGCAGGGCTGTTCCATGATGAAGGGAATCTCGGGACATTCGCGGCTGACGCGCAGCGCGTCGCGGGTGGTCCAGCCGCGATTGGCATCGACCGCCATGCGCATGCCGCTGCCCCGGATGACCTCCCAGACCTTGCGGATGGCCTCGATGTCGATTTCGACCGGGCGCCCGCCGACCTTGACCTGGATGCGGGGATAGCCCTCGTCGCGCATCTCGGCGGCGATGCGGGCGGTCTCGTCCGGGTCGCCGACGATGGTCGAGTAATAGCTGGGCACCCGATCCGTGACCGCGCCGCCCAGCAGGTCGGCGACGCTGATGCCGAGCTTCCTGCCGATCAGGTCATGGGCCGCGATGTCGATTGCGGCCTTCGCGTAGTTGTGCCCGTTCAGAAGGCTGTTCATCTTGCGCTGCAGCGCAAGCGGCCAGAGGTCCGCCCCGATCAGGCCCGGCGCCATCGCCGTCAGCGCGGCGCGGGCACCCTGAGCATGGGCCTCGGCATAGGTCGGGCCGACCGGGCAGGTCTCGCCCCAGCCTTCGGTTCCGTCCTCGGCCACCAGGCGGACCAGGGTCGTGTCCAGCGACCAGACCTTGGCGTTCGCCATCGTATAGGGGCCGTTCTTGACCGGCAGATCATGCTGGTAGATATGGATCTCACGCAGGCGCATTTCTTGTTTTGCCTCATCCTTCAAGGGCAGGGTCGTCTTTTGCCGGGAGGAGACCTTCCGAAGCCAACAGCGCGCGCGCGGCGCGAATGGCGGTCGCGGTGGCCTCGGCGGGGCCGCGCAATCGAGCGGTCTCGGTCAGTCCTTCGTGCAGCAGGAACAGCGATTGGGCCAGTTCCCCGGTATCTCGATCCGGAGCGACATGGTGCAGTCGCTCGCGGAATGCATTCTCCAAGCGGGATTTATGGGAAAGGACCGTCTTGCGAATCGCAGGGCTTTCGGGATAGGCGGCCAGCGCATTCATGAACAGACAGCCGGTATTCGCAACCTCCTCAAGCCAGTCGCCCAATCGCTTCAGGGGATAAAGCACGTGATCGATGCCATCCGCCGGCCCCCCGGAAATCCAGTCGAAATAAGCGGCATCGCGATATTCCAGAGCCCCCACGACCATTTCCTCACGGCTGGGAAAATACTTGTAAAGCGTTCTGAGCGACACATCCGCGCCCTCGCGCAATGCCTCCACCCCCTGGGTTGCGAAACCCATTTCGGCGAATTGCCGATCAAGATTCCTCGCGATTCTCAGTTTCGTGCTCCTCATGAAGCGAAGGTAGAGCGATCACTCTACCTCGACATCGCAAAAAGCGACGTTCTTCATGTGAACAGCGACATCTTCCGGGCTGCCCCAAACTTGCGGCTGGCGGCTGTGTAAGGGTCCAGTGCTCGGCCCCCTACCCCAGCTTCCCTCGTTGCATCATGGGCGTTACTCCGAAAGCGGTCCGGTAGACGCGTGAGAAGTTGCCAGGGTTGTCGAAACCGCACGACAAGGCGATATCGGTGACCGACATTTCGGTCTGGAGAAGGAGATGCCTGGCCTTCTCCAGGCGCATTTCCATGAAATATTTCTTTGGCGCCGTATTCAGATATTTTCCGAACAGCCGCTCCAGCTGCCGCGTCGAAATTCCGATCTTGCGAGCGATCGCCGACGGAGGGATCGGATCATCCAGACGTTCGCGCATGATCTCGATAGCGCGAACAAGATGAGAATTTCGCATTCCGCTTCGGGATTGCAACGAGACCTTCTGGGCGGAAGATGAGCCGCGAACCGCATTATAGACCATCTGGTCGGAAACCGCGACGGAAAGGTCGTAGCCATGTTCCTGTTCTATCAGGTTCAACATCAGGTCCGCGGTGGCCGTTCCGCCGGACGCGGTGATATATTTCTCGTCGGCGACGAAGACGTTCCGCACCAGGTTGACTTCCGGAAACTCCTCCATGAAACTGTCGTGGTATTCCCAATGAATGGCGGCCTGCTTGCCGTTCAGGAATCCGGCTTTTGCCAGAACATAGGCACCGGAACACAGGGCTCCGATTTTCGTTCTTCCGCCTCGATCCAGGGTGCGAAGGCTGGCGATCAGGTTGCGGAAATCCTTGTGTCGCATGTTGATGCCCGAAAGGACGAATACCCGGTCGCACGGGGGAATGCTTTCGAACTTGTGCTGAACGACAATTGCGGTCCCGTCCGAGCTGATGGCGGTTTCCCCGTCCAGGGAAGCATAGGACCAGCGATACAGTTCCTTGCCGCTGATCAGATTGGCGATCCGGAGGGGATCGACGGCGCATGCAAAGGCAAGATGCGTATAGTCCTCGACAAGCGCGAAGACAAAATGTTGCGGTTTTGACATCTTCTATGCGCATCTCCAAGAATGGGCCCGCGGCCCTGCCGGCGCAATTCCTGCTGCGAGACCTCGTTTATATTCCGGCCTTCGATCCAGCGCCGGCGGTCTCATGTGATCCTCCGCCAAGAGGAAAAGCACAGATTTCTATTGTAGACAACATGTCTTTCTTATCGCTACAGTGCTTGAGAAGCCTTGGCTCGCCCTGAATACGGGTCGTGCTCAGGGTGGGAGGCACGCAGTGAGCGAAGGACAGACCAGCAAGAAGGTGAAATGCCTGGAGGATCTGCGCCGGCGCATCCTGACCCAGGAGCTGGAGCCCGGTGCCTATCTGGATGAGGTCCAGCTCTCTGAAAGATACGAGATTTCTCGCCCGCCCCTGAGGGAGGTCCTGAACCAGCTGGCCGGAGAGGAATATGTGGTCCTGCACAAGAATCGCGGGGCGCAGGTGGCCCCCATGTCTCACAAGACGCTGCGGAATTTCTTCGTGGCAGCGCCGATGATCTACGCGGCGGTGAGCCGGCTTGCCGCGGAACATGCCAGGCCTGCCCAGATCATGCGGCTGAAGGATACGCAGCTTCTGTTCCGCGCGGCGATTCGCAATCGCGATGTGGCCGGGCGCGCGCTGATGAACCAGCGGTTTCATGCGATCATCGGCGAGATGGCCGACAATGAATATCTCATGCCCAGCCTGCGGCGCCTGCTGATCGATCACACGCGCATCGCGATGACCTTCTACAGTCCGCGCGCCGAAGCTCTGGCCGAGCAGCGCCGGGTCGCCGCCGACCAGCATGACCAGTTCATCGCACTCATCGAGCGTGGCGATGCCGATGCCGCCGCAGAGCTTGCCGTTGCGCATTGGGAGCTGTCCCGGGCCGAGATCGAAAGCTTCGTCACCCCTTCCGGCATGCGGATCCCGCTCGGTCGCGTCCCTGCCGTCCTGAACGGGGATGAAGCCACATGACATTCGGGGGCGGGGCGTCGATGCAGATGCTTCCCCGTGCGGTCATCCGGCAATGGGACGACGGCCCTTTCGGCACCAAGGGTCGACCGACCCGGCTGCCGCCGCTGCCGTTAAGGCGATGCCGGAGTCTGCCATCGATCAGGAACCGGCTGCCGGCAGGCCGACGCCTGCGAAAATCGGGGCGCGATCCTGGATGCGGGACCGGCTTCCGGTCCCGCCGGGATTGGTCCGCCGAAACCGACGTCAGACCTCGACCTCGACATGGCCGATCGGCTTCGAGCAGCAGGCCAGGATATAGCCTTCCTCGATATCGTCGTCCGAGATGCCGCCGCTATGCACCATATGCACCTGACCCGAGAGCTTGCGGATCTTGCAGGTGCCGCAAACGCCGAAGGTGCAGCCCGAGGGAATGTTCAGGCCCGACCGCTTGGCCACGGCCAGAACGGTGTCGGTTTCGGTGCACAGGGCGTCCACGCTGGAGGCCGCGAAGGTGATCTTGGCCGCGGCGTGGTCGTCGGGGACCACATCGTCATGCTCTTCGATATCCTCGACGGTCTCGATGGGCTTGGCGAAGCTTTCCTGATGATAGTGCTCCATGTCGTAGCCAAGCGCGATGAGCATTTCGCGCACGGCATCCATGAAGGGCTCGGGCCCGCAGCAGTAAACCTCGCGCTCCATGTAGTCGCCGGCGATCAGGCCCAGCATGATCTGGTTCAGCCGGCCGCGGAAGCCGGTCCAGACCTGATAGGGATCGTCCTCCTCGACGATGAAATAGAGTTTGATGGATGGCACCCGCGCGGCCATGTGCTCGAACTGCTTGCGCGCGATGATCTCGGAGGGCCGCCGGGCGCAGTTCACCAGGGTCACGTCGATATCGGTCGCCCGGTCGAACAGATAGGTGGTCATCGCCAGCGAGGGCGTGATCCCCGAACCCGCCGAGATGAAGAGATATTTCTTCTTTTCGTTCCTCGGCATGGTGAAGACGCCCAGCGGACCCGTCGCCTTGATCCGCATCCCCGGGCGCAGGTGGTCCAGCATCCAGCGCGTGCCGATGCTGCCCGCCTGCGCCTTGACCGTCACCGAGATCGACAAGGGCCGCGAGGGCGAGGAGGAGATGGTGTAGGTCCGCCAGACCGTCTCGCCGGGCACGGGCAGTTCCAGGGTCAGGAACTGGCCCGGCTCGAACTTGAACAGCGCGCCGCTGGGGGACACGAAGCTGATGGTCGCGACATCGGGCGCCTCGGGCACCACCGAGCAGCAAACCAGCTCCTCGGTGTCGCGCCAGATGTCATTGCTGTCGGAAACGACCAGGTTGCTGTGAACTGTCATTCCTTACTCCGCCGCCATCGCCTTGGGGCCGGTGATCGCACGAACCAGCGTGCTGGCATACCAGTCGGTGAACTGGATCAGCCCGCCCTCGTGGATTTCTGAATAGGGGCCGGGCTCATAGGCCGGGGTCAGGATGCCGCGCTGGTTGTTCTCGACGACCTCGCGATCCTCGTCATTGGTGGCGATCCAGACCTCGGTCAGCCGCTTCAGGTCGTAGTCCTGGCCCTCGACCGCATCCTTGTGGACCAGCCACTTGGTGCAGACCTCGGTTTCGGTCGGGCTGATCGGCGTCACCCGGAACAGGATGCTGTGATCGGACAGGAAATGGTTCCAGGTGCCCGGATAGCGGAATTTCAGCAGCGCGCCCGCATCCCGGAACGGGATGGCCGAGTTCGGCCTGGTCGAGGCGACCTTGCCGTCCATGGTGTAGCTTTCGGCGCCCTCAAGCAGCGGGGTGCGCACGAAGCGCCATTCGCCCCGTTCCGCGATCCTGAAGGCCGAGGGCGCGCCGACGGCTTCGCAGCGCGCGACATGCTTGTCGAGATCCGAGGCCAGGACCCCGTCGTCGTTGTTGCCGATGGCGCGCGGGTCCTCGGGGAAGGTCCGGCACAGCGAGGGATGGTTGCCCGCGCAGTGATAGCATTCGCGGTTGTTTTCCCAGACCAGCTTCCAGTTGCCCTTCTCGATGATGGTGCTCTCATAGGCGACCTTGGAGTTCTCCAGGTCGTGCGGCGCCAGGTAGCGCGCCGTCTCGGCCGCGAGTTCCTCGATATCCGGGGCCACGTCGGCGACGCAGATATAGACCATCCCCGACAGGTTGCGGCAATGCACCTGCTTGAGGCCATGCCGCGACGGGTCGAATTCGGGGCCCATGTCGCGCGCCCAGATCAGCCGGCCGTCCAGGTCGTAGGTCCATTGATGATAGGGGCAGACGATCTTCGGGTTGCGGCCCTTCTTGCTCTTGCACAGGACCGAGCCGCGGTGACGGCAGGCATTGTGGAAGGCGCGGATCTGGCCGTCGGTGCCGCGCACGATCACCACCGAATAGACGCCCACCTCATGGACGACATAGTCGCCGGCTTTCGGGATCTCGCAGGACGGGATGGCGAAAAGCCATTCGCGATACCAGATGTTTTCCAGATCGACCTGGAAGACGCCGGGATCGCAATACAGCTCCTGCGCAAGGGAATGGGCTGGCTTGCGGCGCAGAAGCATCGACAGAACATCCGATTCGCGCAACATGACTTGGCTCCTGTACAAGGGTTCGACGGGTGCGAACCCGGGGTCGTTTTTCATGAAAGCGTGGTGGATCCACCCGGCCCACCGCCCTTCTTCCTGTGATTCAGCACGAATCGAGCCCGACGCACTTCGCAATTTGCGACACGGACGGCCGGCGGTGCGACGCGCGGCCGCCTCGCGTCATGCCGGTGGCATTCGGCGCCTTGCCGCGGCCGGGACCAACTGGAGCTGGAGCCGCTGGGCGAGAACCCGCTTTGCCATCTGGTCGGCTTGGAACTGCTGTCCGGCCTGCTGCCGCAATGCAATACCGCCTCACCGCCTCCGCCTTCGCGCCGCGGACATGACCCGGTTCCCGATGTCCGGGCCTAAACGTCCTCGGGGCGCAGGGTCAGCGTGACGCGGTCGCCGGCGAACCAGGTGGTGCCGTATTCGACCGGCACGCCCGCACCGTCCACGTTCACCGAGACCGAGCGCAGCACCGGCGCCCCTTCGGGCAGTTCCAGCGTCAGCGCCATCACCGCCGGCGCCAGCTCGGCCGTCAGCCGGGTCGAGGCGCGGGTGTAATCCTTCAGCCCGCATTCCGCCAGCGCCGCGGTGACCGAGGGGATCTCGACCACATGCCGCAACAGGTTGGGAAAGCGCCCGGCATCGAAGACCGAGCGGAACACCGCCACAGGCTGGCCATCGACCAGCGACACGCCCTCGACCACATGCACCGGGCTGCCGGCGGCAAGGCGCAGCGCCTCGACCTCCTCGACATTCGCGGCGCGCGTCTCGGTCAGCGTCAGCCGGCGCGAGGGCGTGCGGCCCGAGGCGACGATGTTGCGGTGAAACCGCACCCGGCGGCCCAGCGGATAATCGGTCGGCCGCGCCGCGACGAAGACCCCCGCACCGCGGCGCGAGCGCAGCGTCCCCGCCTCGGCCAGCGCGGCCAGCGCGTGGCGTACCGTATGGCGATTCACCCCGAAACGCGCCGCCAGCACCGCCTCGGAGGGCAGCTTGTCGCCGGGGTGGTAATGCCCGCCGGCGATCTCGGCCGCCAGCGTGTCGGCGATGGATTTCCAGATCGCACTGCGCGCCATGCACCCCCCTGTCACCGAAAATTCACAAGACTGCCCTTGAGCCGAATCGACGGGCGGGCTATCACTTGTCTAGTTGTATAGGAATCTAGACAAACCCGCAAGCTTGTCGAGGCCCGGAATGTTCCACTCTCCCCCTCCCGAAACCGCTGCGCGCCGCGACTGGATCTCGGCGCTGGCCAAGGCGCCGCCGGGGCGGCTGGCGGCGCTGCTGCCCGACCTGCCCGCGCATGAGCTGCTGCGCGCGCCCGAGATCGGCACCGTGATGGTGCAGGGCCGTATCGGCGGCACAGGCGCGCCCTTCAACCTGGGCGAGATGACCGTGACCCGCTGCTCGGTCCGGCTGCCGGGCGGTGCGGTGGGCCATGCCTGCGTGCAGGGCCGCGACAAGGCCCATGCCGCCCGCGCCGCCATCGCCGACGCCCTGATGCAGACCGAGGCCGCGCCGCGGATCGAGGCGAAGGTGCTGACCCCCCTTCGGGCCGAGGCCGCCGAAGCGCGCGCCAGCCGTGCCGCCAAGGCCGCCGCGACCCGGGTCGAATTCTTCACCATGCTGCGCGGAGAGGACGCATGAACGCCATCCTGACCGGGGGTTTCGCCGACCCTTCCACGCAATCCGCCCATGCCTTTCGCGCGCTGCTGGAGGCCATGGCCCGGCCCGGCCGCATCTTCGCCGTCGCCGGCGCGCAGCCGCCCGCCCCGATCTCGGTCGCGGCGGGGGTGGCGCTGCTGACGCTGACCGACGCCACCACGCCGCTGCATCTGGCCGGCGCCGCGGATTGCGAGGCGCTGCGCGGCTGGATCGGCTTTCACACCGGTGCGCCGCTGGTGGCGGCCGATGAGGCACAATTCGCGCTTGGCCGCTGGGATGCGCTGCAACCCGTCAGCCGCTTTCGCATCGGCGAGCCGTCCTATCCCGACCGCTCGGCCACGCTGATCGTCGAGCTGGACCGGCTGGAGCCCGAGGGCGCGCGCCTGACCGGCCCCGGCATCGAGGCCGAGGCGCGGCTTTCGCTGCCCGAGACCGCCGCCTTTCGCGCCAACCGGACGCTGTTCCCGCTGGGCTTCGATTGCATCCTGACCTGCGGCGACCGGCTGGCCGCCCTGCCCCGCAGCACCCATGTGGAGGACGCCTGATGTATGTCGCCGTCAAAGGGGGCGAGCGCGCCATCGACGCCGCCCATGCCTGGCTGGCCGAGGAACGCCGCGGCGATCCCGCGGTCCCCGAGCTGACCGTGGCCCAGATCCGCGAGCAGATGGCGCTGGCGGTGAACCGGGTGATGGCCGAGGGCTCGCTCTATGATCCCGACCTTGCCGCGCTGGCGATCAAGCAGGCGCGCGGCGACCTGATCGAGGCGGTGTTCCTGATCCGCGCCTATCGCACCACATTGCCGCGCTTCGGCGCCTCGCGCCCGGTCGATACCGCGGCGATGGCGGTCGATCGCCGCGTCTCGGCCACCTTCAAGGATCTGCCGGGCGGGCAGGTGCTGGGCCCGACCTTCGATTATACCCACCGCCTGCTGGATTTCGCGCTGGCCGCCGAAGCCGAAGTGCCGCCCGCCCCCATGGCGCCTGCCTCGGACGAGCCGGTGCCGCATGTCACCGGCCTGCTGGACCGCGACGGGCTGATCGAGCAGCAGCCGGCCGAGGACACGCCCGCCCCCGACCTGACGCGCCAGCCGCTGGAACTGCCGGCCTCGCGCGCGCTGCGCCTGCAGGCGCTGGCGCGGGCGGACGAGGGCTTCACCCTGTCGCTGGCCTATTCCACGCAGCGCGGCTATGGCCGCACCCATGCCTTCGTGGGCGAATTGCGCATCGGCCGCGTCGCGGTCGAGGTCGAACTGCCCGAGCTGGGCTTCGCCGTCGAGATCGGCGAGGTCGAGCTGACCGAATGCGACACGGTGAACCAGTTCAAGGGCTCGAAGACCGAGCCACCGCAATTCACCCGCGGCTATGGGCTGGTCATGGGCCAGTCGGAACGCAAGGCGATTTCCATGTCGCTGGTCGACCGCGCCCTGCGCTGGCAGGAGCTGGGCGAGGATTTCACCGGCGCTCCCGCACAGGATGAGGAGTTCGTGCTAAGCCATTGCGACAACATCCAATCGACGGGTTTCCTCGAACATATCAAGCTGCCGCATTACGTCGATTTCCAGGCGGAACTGGAACTGGTCCGGCGCATGCGGCGCGAGGCCGTGCAGATGCAGGAGGCGGCGGAATGACCGACCAAGCCTATAATTTCGCCTATCTGGACGAACAGACCAAGCGGATGATCCGCCGCGCGCTGCTGAAGGCGCTGGCGATCCCCGGCTATCAGGTGCCCTTCGCCAGCCGCGAAATGCCCATGCCCTATGGCTGGGGCACCGGCGGCGTTCAGGTGACGGCGGCCTGCCTGACCCCGGACGACCGGCTGAAGGTCATCGACCAGGGCGCGGACGACACCACCAATGCCGTGTCCATCCGCCGCTTCTTCCAGCGCACGGCGGGGGTCGAGACCACCGAGCGCACCACCGACGCCACGGTGATCCAGACCCGCCACCGCATCCCCGAGCAGCCGCTGAGCGAAGGCCAGATCCTGGTCTATCAGGTGCCGATCCCCGAGCCCCTGCGCTTTCTGGAGCCGCGCGAGACCGAGACCCGCAAGATGCACGAGCTTGAGGAATACGGGCTGATGCATGTCAAGCTTTACGAGGACATCGCCCGGCATGGCGAGATCGCGACCGCCTATGCCTATCCGGTCAGGGTCGAGGGGCGCTATGTCATGGACCCCTCGCCGATCCCGAAATTCGACAATCCGAAGCTGGCCGGCAACCCGGCGATCCAGCTTTTCGGCGCCGGGCGCGAGGCACGCATCTATGCCGTGCCGCCGTATTCCGACGTCGTGAGTCTGGATTTCGAGGACCATCCCTTCATCGCCTCGAAGGCCGATCACGCATGCGACCTCTGCGGCTCGGCCGGCAGCTATCTGGACGAGGTGATCACCGACGACCGCGGCACGCGCATGTTCGTCTGTTCCGACACCGATTTCTGCGCCTCGCGCCAGGCGCAGGGGCATCGCGGCCGCCTGTCGCCGCAAGGAGCCACGCCATGACCCTGATGCAGAACGCCATCACCGCCGCACCGCTGCTGTCGGTGCAGGGCCTGACGAAACGCTACGGCGCGCGGATCGGCTGCATGGGCGTCGGCTTCGACCTTTATCCCGGCGAGGTGCTGGGCATCGTCGGCGAAAGCGGTTCGGGGAAATCGACGCTGCTGTCCTGCCTTGCCGGCCACCAGCGCCCGGACGAGGGACGGATCCTGTTCGACGGCGCCGACGTGCTGGCCTTCTCCGAGGCCGAGCGGCGCCGGCTGCTGCGCGGCGACTGGGCCTATGTCCACCAGAACCCGCGCGACGGGCTGCGCATGGGCGTCTCGGCCGGCGGCAATGTCGGCGAGCGGCTGATGGCCGTGGGCGCACGCAACTATGCCGCCATCCGCGAGACCGCCACCGACTGGCTGGGCCGGGTCGAGATCGCGGCGGACCGGATCGACGACCGCCCCTCGGCCTTCTCGGGCGGCATGCAGCAGCGGCTGCAGATCGCGCGCAACCTGGTGACGGGGCCGCGGCTGGTGTTCATGGACGAACCGACCGGCGGGCTCGACGTCAGCGTCCAGGCGCGGCTTCTGGACCTGCTGCGCGGGCTGGTGCGCGACCTGGGCCTGTCGGTGGTGATCGTGACCCATGACCTTGCCGTGGTGCGGCTGCTCGCCGACCGGCTGATGGTGATGAAATCGGGCCGGGTGGTGGAATGCGGGCTGACCGACCAGGTGCTGGACGATCCGCAGCACGCCTATACCCAGCTTCTCGTGTCCTCTGTCCTTCAGGTGTAGCCCATGATCGAGATCCGGAACCTTTCGAAAAGCTTTACCCTGCACAATCAGGGCGGCGTGGCGATCCCGGTGATGGCGGGGGCGCATCTGCGCGTGGCCGGCGGCGAATGCGTCGGGCTGGTCGGCCGGTCCGGCGCCGGCAAATCGACGCTGATGCGCATGGTCTATGGCAATTACCTGGCCGAGGCCGGCTCGATCCGCATCGGCGAGGTCGATGTGGTCACGGCCGAGCCGCGGCAGATCCTGGCCTTGCGCCGCGCGGTGCTGGGCCATGTCAGCCAGTTCCTGCGCGTGGTGCCGCGCGTGCCCACGCTGGAGGTGGTGGCCGAGCCGCTGCTGCGGCTGGGCACCCCTGCCCCCGAGGCCCGCGCCCGCGCCGCCGAACTGCTGGCGCGGCTGAACATCCCGGAACGGCTCTGGCGGCTGTCGCCCACCACCTTCTCGGGCGGCGAGCAGCAGCGGGTCAACATCGCCCGCGGCTTTGCCCATGACTATCCGGCGCTGCTGCTGGACGAGCCGACCGCCAGCCTCGACGCGCAGAACCGCGAGGTGGTGCTGCGCCTGATCGAGGAGGCCAAGGCCCGCGGCGCCGCGATCCTCGGCATCTTCCACGACGAGGGGGCGCGGGACCGGGTCTGCGACCGGCTGGTCGACGTGACCGGCTTCACGCCGGGGCTGGCGGCATGAGCCGGCGGCTGGTCGCCGTGGTCGGCCCCTCGGGCGCGGGCAAGGACACGCTGATGACGCTGGCCTGCGCCGCGCGGCCCGACATCCGCGCCGCCCGCCGCGTCGTCACCCGTCCGGCCGAGGCCGGCGGCGAGGATTTCGAGCCCGTCACCGAGGCCGAATTCGCCGCGCGCGAGCGGGCCGGCGCCTTCGCCCTGCATTGGCGCGCGCATGGGCTGGGCTATGGCATCCCGGCCGACGCGCTGGCGGGCGAAGGCACGCTGCTCATCAATGCCAGCCGCGCCGTGCTGGCCGAGGCGCAGGCGCGGTTCCCGGACCTGACGGTGCTGCTGGTGACGGCGCCGCCCGAGGTGCTGGCGCGGCGGCTGGCCGGGCGGGGGCGCGAAAGCGGCGCCGATCAGGCGGCGCGGCTGGCTCGGGCGGGCTTTCCGCTGCCGCCCGGCCTCGCGCCGCGCGTGGTGATGAACGACGGCACGCCCGATCAGGGGCTTGCGCGCTTCCTCGCCGCGCTTCAGCCGGAAAGGGTATAGCGATGCAGCAGGTGAAAACGCCCGTCCCCCGCCTCGCCGAACAGGCACAGGTCCGAGACCTTGAAGGGCCGGGGCAGGACCGGGGCGAAATGCGCCTCCAGGATCCGCGCCGCCTCGGCGGCCAGCGGTTCCTCCAGCCGGTCTGTCAGGGTCAGGTGGAAGCGGAATTCCTCCATCACATAGGGATAGCCCCAGAGCTCCAGCAGCTCGCGCTGCCGCGGCGTCAGCTGCTCGGGGCGGCGGCGGGCGATCTCGGCCTCGGTCAGGGGCGCGCGAAAGCCGTCCAGCGCCGCCACCACCGTCGCGGCCAGGGTTTGCAGCGGCGCCGTGTCGCCTTCGGGCACCAAGGCCAGAAAGCCGCCCAGGCTCGCCAGCCGCAGCCCGGGCAGGACGACCGGCGAAAGCCGCGCCGCCAGAGCCTCGACCGCCCGGTGCAATGCTTCGGCATCCCGGTCCTCGGCCAGCCGGAAGGGCGGCTTCAGCGTGCCGTGAAAGCCGTATCGGCGCGGGTCGCGGGTGATCTCCTCGGCCGGCAGGTCCAGCTCCGGCGGGGTCAGCGGCTGGCCCGTGGCGGCATCCCAGCCCAGCCATGCATCGGCGCGGCGGGCGAATTCCCCCTCGGGCGGGGCGTAATAGACGGCGTAACGCTTCATGATTTCCATGCGCAGGCTCTTATCGCTGGCATGTCACAGGCTTGTGACACGGCGCTGGCATTCAGCCCGCCCATGGAGCCAGACGCAAGACAGGACAGCACGAAATGACCGAGACGATCCTTGCCAATGCCACGCTTATCCTGCCCGACGAGGTGATCCGCGGCGCGCTGCGCATGGCCGATGGCCGCATCGCTGCCATCGATCCGGGCCGGACGGTGCCGACCGGCGCGCTGGATTGCGAGGGCGATCTGGTGCTGCCGGGCCTGATCGAACTGCATACCGACAATCTGGAGCGGCACATCCAGCCCCGCCCCCGGGTGCATTGGCCGCATCAGGCGGCGATCCTGGCCCATGACGGCGAACTGGCCAGCGTGGGCATCACCACCGTCTTCGACGCGCTGCGCGTCGGCTCGGTCGTGTCGGACGGCAAGGCGAACTATGGCGAATATGCCCGGGCGCTGGCCGACGAGATCCTGGATCTGCGGGACAGGGGCGCGCTGAAGATCAGCCATTTCCTGCACCTGCGGGCCGAGGTCTGTTCCGAAACCCTGGTGGCCGAGATGGCGAAATTCGGCCCCCGGGACCGCATCGGCATCGTCAGCCTGATGGACCACACGCCCGGAGAGCGGCAGTTCCGCGACCTCTCGAAGCTCAAGGACTATGTCTGCGGCAAGCACGGCCTGTCGGACGAGGGCTTCGCCGACCATGTCGCCAGCCAGCGCGCCCTGCGCGAAAGGCTGGGCGCGCTGCACGAAGCCACCGCGGTGGCCGAGGCGCGGCGCTATGGCGCGGTGCTGGCCAGCCATGACGACACCACGGCGGAACAGGTCGCGGTTTCGGCCGGGCACGGCGCGCATTTCGCCGAATTCCCGACCACGGCCGAGGCGGCGCGCGCCTGCCGCGACCACGGCATCCTGGTGATGATGGGGGCGCCGAACCTGATCCGCGGCGGCAGCCATTCCGGCAATGTCGCGGCGGCGGATCTGGCCGAGGCGGGGCTTCTGGACATCCTGTCCTCGGATTACGTGCCCTCGTCGCTGCTGTCGGCGGCGCTGCTTCTGGGCGATCTGTGGGGCGACATGGCGCGCGGCATCGCCACCGTGACCCAGGCCCCGGCCGAGGCGACCGGGCTCGGGGATCGCGGCCGGCTTGCGGCCGGGGCGCGCGCCGACGTGATCCGCGTCGCCCGCATCGGCGAGGCGGGGGCGCTGCGCGGCGCCTGGGTGCAGGGCAAGCGCGTGGCCTGACCGGGCGGACCGGCGGCGGCCGTGGATTTTCTTGCGGAGGGATGTCACATTTCCGGGCGCTGCCTCGTCAAGTCGGTGCAACAGAACGGAGCAACCCGATGACACCCCGCATGACCGATCATTTCGACCGCACCAGGACCGGCTATCGCGCGCTGACAGGCTTCGAGGCCGCGCTGCAGGCCGGCCCGCTGGAGCCGAAACTGCTGCATCTGGTCAAGCTGCGCGCCTCGCAGATCAATGGCTGCGCCTTCTGCATCCAGATGCACACGGCCGAGGCGTTGCAGGACGGCGAGACCCATCTGCGCCTGCACATGGTCGCCGGCTGGCGCGACAGCCCGCTGTTTTCCGACCGCGAGCGCGCGGCGCTGGCCTGGACCGAGGCGCTGACGCTGATCGCCCAGACCGGGGCGCCGGACGCGGATTGGCAGGCGGTCGAGGCGGCCTTTTCCCCGGACGAGTGCGCCTGGCTGACGCTGGCCATCGGCGCCATCAACCTGTGGAACCGCGTGCAGGTCGGCTTGCGCGCCCGGCATGCGATGGGCCTGCCGGCGGAACGGGCCGATGCGGCCTGACCGCGCCACGCAAACCTTTCAGGCGCAGCGGCCTCGGCTGCTGCGCCTGGCCTATCGCATGCTCGGCAGCCATGCCGAGGCCGAGGACATCCTGCAGGAGGCCTGGCTGCGCTGGGACCGCAGCGACCGGACGGCGATCGCCGAGCCGGCGGCATGGCTGACGCGGGTGGTCTCGCGCCTGTGCCTCGACCAGATGAAATCCGCCCGCGCCCGGCGCGAGTCCTATCCCGGCACCTGGCTGCCCGAGCCGCTGATCGAGCCCCAGGACGACAGCCTGCGCGCCGACAACCTGACGCTGACCCTGATGATGGCGCTGGAGCGGCTGACGCCGCTGGAACGCGCCGCCTTCCTGCTGCACGACGTCTTTGGCGAAAGGCTGGACGAGGTCGCGGAAACCATCGGCCGCAGCCCGGCCGCGACGCGGCAGCTGGCCGCACGGGCCCGCGCGCATGTGCGCGTCGACCGGCCCCGCCATGCCGTTCCGAAAGAGGCCGGCGAGGCACTGGCCCGCGCCTTCTTCGAGGCCTGCCGGCAAGGCGATCCGGCGGTGCTGGGCCGGATCCTTGCCCGCGACGTGCGGATCTATTCCGACGGCGGCGGCAAGGTGGTGGCCTTCCTCAACGTGATCGCGGGGGCCGAGCGCGTCGCCCGGCTCTATGCCGGGCTGGCGCGCAAGCCCGGCCCCCCGCCCGAGTTCCTGGGCGCCGTCACCATCGACGGCCTGCCCGGCTTTCTCAGCCGCGTCGGCGGCCATCTGCAGACCACCGCCCTGCAGATCGAGGAAGGCCGCGTCGCCGCCATCTTCATCACCCGCAACCCCGACAAGCTGGCGGGGCTGCGGCCGGCCGTTCAGAACGGGCTGTCGGGATAGTAGAACTGCTCGGCGTTCTCGGGGGTGATGAGCTGGCTGCTGATGATGAAGCGCCCGGTCATCGGCGCATTCGACACGAAGTTCAGCGCCGTCATCTCGATGGCCGAGGAGATCAGCGCCGGCGGATAGGTCACGTTCACCGGCAGCTGCTTGTCGCCCTCCATGATGCGCTTGACGATTTCCTTCATGCCGGCGCCGCCGATCACCCACATTTCGTCCTGCCGGTTCGCGGCCGAGATCGCTTCGAGCACGCCGATGGCCATGTCGTCGTCGGCCGCCCAGACCGCGTCGATCTGCGGATATTTCGCCAGATAGTCCTGCATCACCGCAAAGGCGTCGTCGCGGTTCCAGTTGCCGTGCTGCATGTCGAGGATCTCGACCTCGGACCCCTCCAGCGCCGCCCGGAACGCATCGACGCGCTCGTTGTCCAGCGTGGTCGGGATGCCGCGCAGCACCACGACCTTAGCGCCGGGCTCAAGGTTCTCCTTGAAATATTCCCCCGCGACGCGGCCGAAAGCGGTGTTGTCGCCGGCGACGTAAAGATCCTCGATCCCCTCCTGGCTCAGCCCGCGGTCCACCACGGTCACGAACTTGCCCGCATCCTTGACCGCCTTGACCGGCGCGGTCAGCGGCTCGGATTCGAAGGGCAGCACCACCAGCGCGTCGATGTTGCGCGTGGCCATCATGTCCTCGATGTCGTTGACCTGCTTGGCCGGGTCGCCAGCGGTGGAGAGCACGAATTCAAGGTTGGGATAGGCGGCGCCCAGCCGCTTGATCGTGTCCTGCGCGTGCCAGTTCAGCCCGCCCATGAACCCATGCGTGGCGGACGGGATCGACACGCCGATGATCTTCTTCTCGGCCTCCTGCGCGACGGCGGGGGCGGCGATCCCCATCGCCGCCATCAGGGCCGCGGCTTTCATCAGGCTTCTGCGTTTCATCTTTGGCTTCCTCCCCAGTCACCGCTCCTCGGCGGTGCGTTTTTCCCGCTGCAAGACGACAGCAAGAACGATGATGACCCCCTGGATCGCCCCGTTCAGATAGGGGCTGACCAGATCGGCCAGATTCAGGATGTTGTCGATCAGCGACAGGATCAGCACGCCGACCACCGTGCCCCAGACCCGGCCGCGCCCGCCCTTCAGCGCGGTGCCGCCGATGATGACGGCGGCGATGGCCTCAAGCTCCCACAGAACCCCGGTCGAGCCCGAGGCCGAGCCGAGCCGCGGCACGTAAAGCACCACCGCGAGCCCGACCAGCACCCCCAAAAGCACATAGGTCAGAAGCCGCATCCGGTTCACGTCGATGGCCGAATAGCGCGCGACCCGGTCGTTCGAGCCGATGGCCTCGACATGGCGGCCGAAGCGGGAATGGCGCATGGTCCATTCGCCAAGGATCGCGACGATGGCAAAGACGATGATCGGCCAGGTGATCCAGCCGATCCCGCTGTAATAGACCGGCCGGTAAAGCGTGCGCAGCCCGTAATCCAGCGATAGCGTGCCGCCATCGGCCAGCCATGTGACCAGCGAGCGGAAGATGCCCATGGTGCCCAGCGTGACGATGAAGGGCTCGATCCGCGCCTTGGTGACCAGCGCGCCGTTCAGGTATCCGGCGGCGATGCCGCCAAGGATCGCCACGCCCATGCCGACCAGGACCGTGCCCCAGTTCAGGCCGGTCGTCGGCAGGGCGGCGTTCATGGCGATGATGGCGATGCCGGCCAGAAAGGCGGCCATGGACCCCACCGACAGGTCCAGCCCGCCCGCGGTGATGACGAAGGTCATGCCGACCGCGATCAGCCCGATGAAGGCCGAGCGCGCCAGCACGTTGGTGATGTTCGCCGGCGCCAGGAAGGCGCTGTTCAGTGCCGCGCCCAGGATCACCAGGGCGACCAAAGCGACAAGCGGGCCAAGGGTATGCAGGTCGATCTTCATGCGGCTTCTCCGGTCACGCCCATGGCAAGGCGGACGATGCGGTCCTCGGTCATGTCCTCTCCGGCCAGCTCGCCGGCCAGCCGCCCCTCGCGCATCACCAGCACGCGGTCGGCCAGGCCGATCACCTCGGTCATCTCGCTGCTGATGACGATCAGGCTGCGGCCTTCGGCGGCAAGCTTGCGGATGAAGGCATAGATCTGGCGCTTGGTGCCCACGTCGATGCCGCGCGTCGGCTCGTCGATGAGAATGATTCGAGGATCGGGAAGCATCACCTTGGCCAGCAACAGTTTCTGCTGGTTGCCACCAGACAGCTTTCCGGCCGGCATGTCGCGGCGCGGGGCGCGGATGTCGAATTCCCGCGTCGCGCTGTCCAGCGCCGCATCTTCGGCCTTGGTGTCCAGCCGCCAGCCGCCGAAGCGTTCCAGCGTCGCCAGCGTCAGGTTCTCGCGCAGCCCCTTGTCGAGCAGCAGCCCCGCCTCCTTGCGGTCCTCGGTCAGATAGGCGAGGCCGGCGGAAAAGGCGTCGCGCAGGCTGCGGATGGCGACGGGCCGGCCCTCGACCCGGATCTCGCCGGTCGAGGGACGCAGCCCGACCAGCCCCTCGGCCAGTTCGGTGCGGCCAGACCCGACGAGGCCGGCGATGCCCAGCACCTCGCCCCGGCGCAGGGTGAAGCCGACGTCGCGGACCCGGCCCGGCACGGTCAGGCCCCGGACCTCCAGCGCCGGCTGGTCGCCCGGCTGGCCCTTGGGCGGATAGAAATCCTGCAACTCGCGGCCGACCATGGCGGTGGCCATGCCGTCCTCGGTCAGCTCGCCGCGCAAGGCCTGGCGCACGACGCGGCCGTCGCGCAGCACGGTGATGCGGTCGGCCAGATGCGCCACCTCGTCCAGTCGGTGCGAGCAGTAAAGGATCGCCACCCCCTCGGCCCGCAGCCGGTCGATCTGGGCGTAAAGCGCGCCGACCTCGCGATGGGTCAAGACGGCGCTGGGTTCGTCCATGATCAGCACGCGGGCCTTGCGCGACAGGGCCTTGGCGATCTCGACCATCTGGCGGTCGGGCACGGACAGGTCGCGGATGCGCGCCTCGGGGTCGATGCGGGTGTCCAGCCGCTTGAGCAGCGCGGCGGCCGCGTCCCGCATGGCGGCATGGTCCAGCCGCCAGCCGCCGATCTCGCGGCCCAGGAACACATTCGCCGCCACCGTCAGGTCGGAGGCGAGGTTGAATTCCTGGTGGATGACCACGATGCCCTGCGCCTCGGCCTCGGGCCCGCTGGCGAACCGGACGGGCTGGCCGTCCAGCAGGATCTGGCCCGATGTCGGGTCGAGGAAGCCGCCCAGGATCTTCATGATCGTGGACTTGCCGGCGCCGTTCTCGCCGATCAGGGCATGGACCTCGCCAGGTTCCAGCGCCAGATCGACGCCGTGCAGCACTTCGATCGGGCCGAAGCGTTTCGAGACGTTGTCGAGCGCCAGCACGGTCATGGCCGGACCTCGACCCAAGCGCCGCCGCGCGCCGAGGAAGCCTGAGCGGCAGCGATGAACGCCATGCCGGACAGCCCGGCCTCCAGACCCGGCACCCGATCCAGCAAGCTGGGATCTCCTCGAATAATGCTCGCTATCTCACGGTAAATATTTGCAAAACCTTCAAGATACCCCTCGGGATGTCCCGGCGGCGTGCGATATGAGGCGCTGCGGTCCTGCGCCCGGGTCAGGATGCGGGCCGGGCCGTCCTTGGGCGACAGGATCAGCCGCTCGGGCTCGGGCAGGCGCCATTCCAGCGCCGCCTTGGTGCCAAAGACCCGCAGCGACAGCCCGTTCTCCTGCCCCACGGCGACCTGGCTGACCCAGATGCCGCCCTTGGCGCCCGAGGCATAGCGCAGCGCGATCCGCGCATCGTCATCGACCGCACGGCCCGGCACCATGCTGGACAGATCGGCCGACAGGGAGGCGGGTGTCTGGCCGGTCACGAATTGCGCCAATTGCCAGGCATGGGTGCCGATATCGCCGATGGCCCCGGCCCCGGCGCGGGCGGGATCGGTGCGCCATTCCGCCTGCTTGCCCTCGGCGCGGTCGGCGAGCCAGCCTTGCAGATATTCGGCCTGCACCAGCCGGATCTCCCCCAGCGCGCCCTCGGCCACCAGCGCGCGGGCCTCGCGCACCATGGGCATCGCGCAATAGTTGTGGGTCAGGAAGAACCGCGCGCCGCTGGCCCGCGCTGCCTCGGCAATCTCGCGCGCCTGCTCGGGCGTCGCGGCCAGCGGCTTGTCGCAGATCACATGGATGCCGGCGCGCAGGAAGGCCGCGGCGGGGGCGGCGTGCAGGTGGTTCGGGGTGACGATGCTGACCGCCTCGATCCCGTCCTCGCGCGCCGCCTCGGCCCGCGCCATCTCGGCGAAGTCGCCATAGCCGCGGATGCCCAGTTCGGCGGCGCTGGCCGCCGCGCGCGCGGGGTCCGAGGACAGCGCCCCCGCGACCAGCACGAACCGCCCGTCCATGCGCGCCGCGATGCGATGGATGGCGCCGATGAAGGCGCCGCTGCCGCCGCCGACCATGCCCAGGCGAACCGGCCTCATAGCCCCAGCGCCCTGTCGATGGCCGCTCGGTCGACCCGGCTGGCGGCGAAATCGTCGAAGGCGTGCGGCGTGACCCGGATGATGTGGTCGCGCACGAAACGCGCGCCCTCGCGCGCGCCGTCCTCGGGGTGTTTCAGCGCGCATTCCCATTCGACCACCGCCCAGCCGTCGAAACCGTATTGCGTCAGTTTCGAGAATACCGCGCCGAAATCCACCTGACCGTCGCCGGGACTGCGGAAGCGGCCCGCGCGTTCGGCCCAACCCTGATAGCCGCCATAGACCCCCTGCCGGCCGGTCGGGCGGAATTCGGCATCCTTGACGTGGAACATGCGGATGCGGTCGTGATAGATGTCGATGTTCTGAAGATAATCAAGCTGTTGCAGGAGATAGTGCGAAGGATCGTAAAGCATGTTCGCCCGGCGGTGCCCGTCCACGCGGTCGAGGAACATCTCGAATGTCACGCCGTCATGCAGATCCTCGCCCGGATGGATCTCATAGCAGAGATCCACCCCGTGCTCTTCGGCCAGATCCAGCAGCGGGCGCCAGCGCGCGGCCAGCGTGTCGAAGGCGGCCTCGACCAGCCCCGGCGCGCGTTGCGGCCAGGGGTAAAGATAGGGCCAGGCCAGGGCGCCCGAGAAGGTCGCCATCCGGTCCAGCCCCAGCAGCCGGCTGACGCGGATCGCGCGGGCGACCTGATCGACCGCCCATTCCTGCCGCGCGCCGGGATTGCCGCGCAGGGCGGGCGGCGCAAAGGCGTCGAAACCGGCGTCATAGGCCGGATGCACGGCGACCAGCTGGCCTTGCAGATGCGTCGAAAGCTCGGTCACCTCGACGCCGTTCTGCCGGGCGATGCCCAGAAATTCGTCGCGATAGTCCTGCGAGTCCCCGGCTCGCTCCAGATCCAGGATGCGCGGGTCGCCGGTCGGCACCTGCACGCCCCGATAGCCGCAATCGGCGGCCCAGCGGGTGATGCCGTCCCAGCTGTCGAAGGGCGCCGTCTCGCCGATGAACTGCGCCAGGAACAGCGCCGGTCCCTTGATGGTCCGCATGGTTTCCCTCTCTCCCCCAGGGTCAGGCTGCACTGGTCTGCAATCGATTGCAAACATTTTCTTGCGCCCCGCCGTGCGGCGCGCGTAACCTTGGGCGATGGAAAGCCGGACCCCGCCCGGACGGGCCAGATTGTCGGATGTCGCGCAGCGCGCGGGCGTGTCGGCCTCGACCGTCAGCCGGGTGCTGTCCAATCCGGGGGTGGTGGCGAAGGCCACGCGCGAGGCGGTGATGCAGGCCGTGGCCGAGACCGGCTATCGCATGAACCACGCCGCGCGGAACCTGCGCAAGCAAAGGACCGGCTGCGTCGTGGCGCTGGTGCCCAATCTGGGCAACCCGTTCTTTGCCAAGATCCTGGACGGCATGGGCCGGGAACTGGCCGGCGCCGGCTATGACCTGCTGGTCGCCGACACGCTGGAGGACAGCGGGCGGCATAGGCGGCTGGACCGGTTCCTCGACCCCTCGCGGGCGGACGGGATCATCCTGCTGGACGGGCTGGCGCCCTTTGGCGACCTGGCGGGGCGGGCGGACCTGCCGCCGGTGGTCACGGCCTGCGAATGGATCGAGGGCGCGGACCTGCCCCGGGTCATGCTGGACAATCGCGAGGGCGGGCGGCTGGCCGTGGCGCATCTGCGTGCGCTTGGCCACGCGCATATCGGCCTGATCGGCGGCCCGCCCGGCAACGTGCTGCACAAAGCCCGGCGCGAGGGCGCGATGGAGGCGGCGGGCGACGCGCGGATCACCGAGTTTCCCGGCGATTTCACCCTGCAATCGGGGCAGCAGGCGGCGCTGGCCTGGCAGGCCCTGCCGGTCTCGGACCGCCCGACCGGCATCTTCGCCTTTTCCGACGAGATGGCCTGCGCCTTCATGTCGGGCCTTCAGCGCGCCGGGCATGTGGTGCCGCGCGACCTGTCCATCGTCGGCTTCGACGATATCGAGTTGGTGTCCCACCTGGCCCCGGCGCTGACCACGATCCGCCAGCCCAAGCGCGAGATCGGCCGCAAGGCGGCGCGGATCGTGCTGGACCGCATCGCCGGGCGCGACATCCCGGCCGTGACGCTGCTGGCGCCGCTGATGATGGCGCGCGAGACGACGGCGCCGCCGCCCTGAACGGAAAAGGGGCGCCCCTGCGGACGCCCCCTTGCTGCGATATGGGCCGGTTCAGTCGGCGCTGGCCTCGTTCAGGCGCAGCCCGGCCGGGGCGCCGTGCAGGTCGTGGATCGGCGCGGCCTCGCCCCCGGCCTCGCCGGCCAGCACGCGGTCGAACTGCTCGCGGTCCAGCGCGCCTTCCCAGCGGCTGACGACGACCGTGGCCACCGCATTGCCGATGAAGTTGGTGATCGAGCGGCATTCCGACATGAAGCGGTCCACGCCCAGGATCAGCGCCATGCCGGCGACCGGCACCGTGGGCACCACCGACAGCGTCGCGGCCAGGGTGATGAAGCCCGCCCCGGTGACGCCCGCCGCGCCCTTCGACGACAGCATGGCGACCAGCAGCAGCAGGATCTGCTGTTGCAGCGTCAGGTCGGTATTGGTGGCCTGGGCGATGAACAGCGCCGCCAGCGTCATGTAGATGTTGGTGCCGTCCAGGTTGAAGCTGTAGCCGGTCGGCACGACCAGCCCGACCACGGAACGCTTGCAGCCGGCCTTCTCCATCTTTTCCATCAGCGAAGGCAGCGCCGATTCCGAGGACGAGGTGCCCAGCACCAGCAGGATCTCGGCCTTGAGATAGGAGATCAGCCGGAAGATCGAAAAGCCGTTGAGCATGCAGACCGTGCCCAGGATCACGATGACGAACAGGGCCGAGGTCAGGTAGAAGGTGCCGACCAGCGTCGCCAGGTTCACCACCGAGGCGATGCCGTATTTGCCGATGGTGAAGGCGAAGGCGCCGAAGGCGCCGATGGGCGCGGCCTTCATCAGGATGTCCACCATGCGGAACACGGCATGGCTGATCGCCTCGAACAGCGCCACGACCGGCTTGCCCTTGTCGCCGATCAGGATCAGGCCGATGCCGAACAGGATGGCGATGAACAGCACCTGCAGGATGTTGCCCTCGACGAAGGCCGAGGTCATCGTGGACGGGATGATGTCCATGACAAAGCCGGTCAGCGAGGATTCATGCGCCTTGGCGGCGTAATCCGAGACCTTGCTGGCATCCAGCGTCGCCGGGTCGATGTTCATGCCGGCGCCGGGGCGGATGACGTTGGCAGTGACCAGCCCGACGATCAGCGCCAGGGTCGAGAAGGTCAGGAAATAGCCGAAGGCCTTGCCGACGACCGAGCCCACGCCCTTCAGCGTGCCCATCCCGGCCAGCCCGGTGACGATGGTCAGGAAGATGACGGGCGCGATGATCATCTTGACCAGCTTGATGAAGGCATCGCCCAGGGGCTTCAGCGCCTCGCCGGTCTCGGGATAGAAATGCCCGATCAGCGCGCCGGCGACGATGGCGCAAAGAACCTGGAAATAAAGATGCCTGTAAAAGGGCCGCGCTGCGTGAGCGACCGGCTCGGCCGTGGTGTCGATGTGCATGGGGCCTCCTCCGACCTGCGTATGACGACGATGTGACGGCCATGATAAATTCCCGGGCCCGGGCGCCCAAAAACCCGGCGCATGACAGCAATGCGTTGTAATCATGGCTTTTTGTTGCGCATTACCGGTCAAATCCGTGTGGTTTTCCACACAGGGTGGATCTGCTAGTGTGGAAATCCGCACAAGCGCAGCGCAAAGGAAACCATGGCCGCCACCATCGATTCGCAAGGCGAGGGCCGCCGCCTCACTCCGGGCCGGCTGCTGGTCGCGGCTGCCGTGGCGCTGGCGCTGCTGGGACTTTTGGCGCTGACCTTCCGCATCGCGCATGAAAGCGCCGCCCGGGCCCTGACCGAGCGGCTGGCGGTCAGCGCCCAGAGCCGGGTGCAGACGCTGGAAAGCGTGCTGGCCAAGCAGCGGGCCGTGGCCACGGTGCTGTCCGACGACGCCGCCGTGCGCCAGGCGCTGGCCCAGCCGTCGCAGGCCAATGTCTCGCGCGTGTCGGAAAAGCTGGAACGGTTGCAGGAACAGACCAGCAGCGCGGTGATCTATCTGCTGAATCGCGACGGCGTGGCGATCGCCGCCTCGAACTGGCACGATCCCGACAGTTTCGTCGGTTCGGATTACAGTTTCCGCAGCTATTTCAGCGAGGCCCTGCTTCAGGGCGAGGCGACGCAATTCGCGCTTGGCACGGTCAGCAGGCGGCCGGGGCTTTATCTGTCGCATGACGTGCCCGTCGGGGACGCGCCGCTGGGCGTCATCGTGGTGAAGGTGGAATTCGACGCCATGGAGCAGGGCTGGGCCCGGGCGGCCGAGACCACGCTGGTCAGCGACGCCGCCGGGCAGGTGATCCTGGCAAGTGCCCCCGGGCTGCGCTTCGCGCCGCTGCCGCCGGCCGCGGCCGGGCAGGTCTCGGCCCGGCGCGAGGTGCCGGGGGCGGGCTGGGTGCTGTGGGTCCGCGCCTCTTCGGCCGAGGCGGCGCGGGCGGCGCTGCTGGCGGCGGGCACGGTCGGCTTCCTGTTCACGCTGCTGCTGGGCGGCGGGCTCTGGGGGCTGCGTGCCCGCACCCGCGCCGCCCGCCGCGCCGAGACCGAGCGCCGCTATCGCGCCGATCTGGAACGGGCGGTCGAGGCGCGCACCCGCGACCTGTCCGACGAGATGCGCGAGCGCCGCGCCGCCGAACAGCGCCTGGCGCAGCTGCAGGGCGAAATGGTGCAGGCCAACAAGCTGGCGACGCTGGGACAGATCACCGCCGGGGTCGCGCATGAGGTGAACACGCCCCTGGCCACCATCCGCCTGCTGGCCGAGAACGGCCGCCATATGCTGCCCGAGGGCGCGCCCGATCTGGATCGCAACCTGGGCCAGATCCTGCGCATGACCGACCGCATCGCCCAGATCACCACCGAGCTGCGCGGCTTTGCCCGCAAGGCCACGGGCGAGCTGGGCCCGGTTCCGCTGAAGGACGCGCTGGACGCGGCGCTGCTTCTGACCGCCAGCCGCCGCCGGGCGCAGGACATCCGGCTGATCCTGCCCGAGATCCCGCCCGACCTGCGGGTCATGGCCGAGACGGTGCGGCTGGAGCAGATCCTCGTCAACCTGATCCAGAACGCGCAGGAGGCGCTGGAGGGCCGGGCCGACCCGGAAATCCGCCTTACCCTGCAAGAGGACGGGCCGGTGCTGCGGCTCAGCGTCTCGGACAACGGCCCGGGCCTTTCGCCGGGGATCGCCGCCGGGCTTTTCACCCCCTTCGCCACCAGCAAGCCCGAGGGGCTGGGCCTTGGGCTGGTGATCTCGCAAGAAATCGCGCGGGATTTCGGCGGCAGCCTCGCGGCCGAGCCGCCGCGCGCCGGCGAAGGCGCGACCTTCCATCTCGACCTGCCGAAAGCCGCATGACCGACGCACCCGCCCCCGACGCCCGCCTTGTCCGCCTTGTCGATGACGATCCCGACCTTCTGGAGGCGCAGCTGCAGGCGCTGCAACTGGCCGGGTTCCGCGCCGAAGCCTTCACCGATCCGGCCGAGGCGCTTGGCGGCCTTGGCCCCGACTGGCCGGGCGTGGTGCTGTCGGATGTGCGCATGCCGGGCATGGACGGCTTCCAGCTGTTCGAGCGCATCCATGCGCTGGATCCCGACCTGCCGGTGATCCTGCTGACCGGGCACGGCGACGTGCCGATGGCGGTCGCCGCGCTGAAGCAGGGCGTCTACGACTTCCTGACCAAACCGGTCGGCGGCGGCACGCTGGCGGCGGCGCTGGCGCGGGCGGCCTCCAGCCGGGCGCTGGTGCTGGAAAACCGCGCGCTGCGCCGCCAGCAACAGGACAGCGCCGCGCGCGAGACCCGGCTGGTCGGGCAAAGCCCCTTCATGCAGCATCTGCGCGAGACCGTCGCCCGGGTGGCCGAGACCGGCGGCGACGTGCTGATCCTCGGCCCCGGCGGCTCGGGCAAGGAAACCGTGGCACGCGCCATCCATCGCCAAAGCCCGCGCCGCGCCCGCGCCTTCGTCCATGTCGCCTGCGCCGCGCTGGACGAGGCGCGCTTCGAGACCGAGATGCTGGGCGCCGAGCCGCAGGGCCGCGCCCCCCGCGCCCCCGGACGGCTGGAGGCCGCCCATCGCGGCACGCTGTATCTGGACGAGATCGACGCGCTGGCCCCGGCCCTGCAGGCCCGCCTGCTGGCGCTGATCGAGGCGCGCGAGATCCAGCCGCCCGGCAGTGCCGCGCCCCGGCCGCTGGACCTGCGCGTCATCGCCTCAAGCCGCGCCGACCTGGAACGGCTGATGCAGGAGGGGGCGTTTCGCAGCGACCTTTATTACCGGCTCTCGGGCGTCACCCTGACCTTGCCGCCGCTGGCCGAGCGGCGCGAGGACATTCCCGCGCTGTTTAGGCATTTCCTGCTGGCGGCGGCGGCGCGGCTGAACCTGCCGGTGGCGCCGGTCACCGGCGCGGTCAAGGCGCGGCTGGCCGGCCATGGCTGGCCCGGCAACCTGCGCGAATTGCAGCAATTCGCCGAAAGCCATGCGCTGGGACTGACGCCCTTCGATCCGCCGCAGGAGGGCGGGGAGGCGCCGGGCCTTGCCGATCTGGTCGCGGAATACGAGGCCGGGCTGATCCGCGAGGCGCTGCGGCTGGCCCAAGGCAATGCGACCCAAGCCATGACCCGGCTGCGCCTGCCGCGCAAGACCTTCTACGACAAGCTGGCGCGCCACGGCATCAAGCCCGCCGATTTCCGCCCCGGCTAAAGCGCCTGCAGCCGGTCGCGCAGATGCGGCATCCGCGCCAGCGTCGCGGCCAGCCGCGCACGCCAGGACGGGCCCTGCGCCATCGCCGTCTCATAGGCGTCGCGCAGATCCTCGGGGCGTTCCTCGGCCAGCGCCTCGATCAGGAACTCGGCCTGCGCGCGGTCCTTGCGCGCCTTCAGCGCATCGGGCCCCTCGCGCCGGCGGTCGGCGACGATCAGCTTGTGGACGGCGTAACGCTCGGGCCGCGGCACCTGGATCAGGAAGCCGGTGCGGTAAAGCAGCGGCACCCGGATCGGCTGGGCGATCAGGAAGTTCAGGTAATGCAGGCTCTGCGCCGAGACGCCAAGCGCCGGCAGGTCGCGCAGCCCCTCGGTGCCGTCGAAACAGGGGGTCAGGAACTCGACCAGCGTCTGCTGCTCGCCCTGGCGCCAGCGCCAGACCCGCTGCCCTTCGAGCGAGGGCAAGGGGTCGAAGCGCAGGTCGCGGAACACCTCGGCCAGCGGCTCGGTCACCTGGTCCCCCAGCACCAGCGACAGCCGCTCGAAACTGGCGATGTCGATGTCGTCGGTCATTGCGCTCTGGTCGAAGCCGATGCGGATGCCCAGCTCGCCCTCGTAGCAGCGGAACGCCTGGGTGCCGACCAGCGTGCCGCCCAGGCGGAACACCCCCGCCCGCGCCATGGCCGAGATCACCTGGCCCGAGCCGCGGTCGGTCATCAGGCAGCCCTCGGCCCGCAGGATGCGCATCAGCCGCGAGCGTTCGCGCTGGCTCTGCCGTTCGGCCTCGCGCAGCGCCTCCTGCCGGGCAAGACGGGCGCGCAGTTCCTCGCCGTCCTCGCCGATATAGCGGTCGACGGTCTTGTCGCCGATGCGGAAATGGTCGTACCAATAGCCCTTCTGCCCGACCTTCTTCAGCCGCGGCGTGCCGCGCAGCTCGCTGACCGCGGCATCCTTGAGATGCCGCAGCAGATCGGTCCAGGCCGCCACCGCCACCGCGGAAAGATGCTGCGTCATACCCCTACCCCACGGATTTTTTCCTGTGGGGCAGGATAGCGGAAGCGCCGCTACCCCACAATGAAATAATTGTGGGGTAAGTGGCTCCTCCGCAGAAGCCGGGCCGCGCCGCGCCCGAACGTCGCCGCGCAAACCGTCAGGGATCGGCGCAGCCGGGCGCCGGGCACGGATGGCAAAGGTCCGGCGCCGTCGGGGGCGGGCGGCTGCCGTGCTCGGCCACCCAGGCCAGCGCCCCGGCCAGCACCGCATCGTGCACCGCGGCGCCGATCGCCTCGCCCAGGGCGGTGTGCAGCCCGGCGAAGGCCGTGCCGCCGGCATCGCAGGCCACAGCGATGCAATCGGTGCCGGTGCCGGTGGCGCGCCCGGTCGGCAGCTCGATTCCGGCGCTCAGGATGGCGGCGGTGCGGGCCTCGGCGACGATGCTCAGCGCCTCGATCATCGCGGCATCGGTCAGCCCCTCCTCGACCAGCAGGACGATGTTGATCGTGCCATGGCCGCGCGGCGGCACCATGCGGCGGCGGCCGACCCGCTCGGCATTGCCCAGCCCCACGGTGGCAAGGCAGGCCACCGGGCCGGCACAGGCCAGCCGGTGATGGCGCAGCGCGCGCGAGGTCATCATCCCCACCGCCCCGGCATGGCCGATCCGCGCCATCTCGGCCGCCAGCCAGCGGGTCGCGTCCAGTTCGGGGCCCAGTTCGGCGTCGCGGACCTGGCGCAGCAGGATATGCCGCGCCGCCTCGAAGCCGGGGCGGTGCGGGGCAAAGGACAGGACCCGCCGCTGCCGCCCCAGATCGGCCAGAAGCCAGGGCGGGGTCAGCCTGACCCGCAAAGTCGTTCCTGCCGCCGTCATCCCGTCCCCCGCCGCCGGTTCCGGCCCGGTTTGCGCCATCGCGCGGCGGCGATCAAGCGCGCGTAGCAAATGCCGCGGCGCGTGCTATGATCGGCCGAACCCGCCTGCCAGTCTGGGAACCATGTCATGTGTGAAGTCTTCTCGCGCCAGGACCCGCGCCGCTATCAGCCGGTGACCCGCAAGCTGCGGCTGAACGGGCAAAGCACCTCGATCCGGCTGGAACAGGCCTTCTGGGACATCATCGACGAGATCGCCGGCGGCGAGGGCATGGCCACGCCCGCCTTCCTGTCCACGCTGCAATCCGAAGTGCTGCAGCTGGGCGGCGAGCCGGTGAATTTCACCTCGCTCCTGCGCTGCGCCTGCCTGGTGCAGCTGGAGCTGCGCGGCTGCGGCGCGCAGGATTTCCGCAAGGCGGCGCAGCGGGTGGCGCAGGCGGCCTGATCCCCGCCCGGCCGGCGCCAAGGAAGAAAAGGCCCAAAAAACCGCCACGTGGTAGCATGATGCTACCCGCAGGGCCCCGGCGCTTCCGATACTGGTGCAAAGATCGGAAAAAGGGGTCCGCATGGCCAAGATGATTCATTCGATGATCCGCGTGACGGACGAGGCGCGCTCGCTGGCCTTCTACAAGGCGGCCTTCGGGCTGGAGCCGGTCGAGCGGCTGGATTTCGACAGCTTCACGCTGGTCTATCTGGCCAATGCCGAAAGCACGTTCGAGCTGGAGCTGACCATCAACAAGGGCCACGAGCAGCCCTATGAGCTGGGCGACGGCTACGGCCATCTGGCCGTCTCGGTCGAGGATGTCGCGGCCGAGCACCGGCGGCTGACCGATCTGGGTCTGGCCCCGCGCAAGCTGGTGGATTTCGCCCCCGGCGGCGAGGTCATCGCCCGCTTTTTCTTCATCAAGGACCCGGACGGATACGAGATCGAGGTGCTGCAGCGCGCAGGCCGTTACCTCTAGGCAGGCAGCCCGCCGGGAGGGGCGGGCCAACCAACTCAGGGAGGAGTGAGATGACTGTCACCCACATATCCCCCTCTGGCAGCGATGTCAGGGGGTTGACCCGGCGCGGCCTGCTGGCGCGCGCCATGGCGGCGGGGGCGACCTTCGTGGTCGGCTCGGGCTTCGTCGCCGCCCGCGATGCGGCCTGGGCGGTCGAGACCGCGGCGCTGAAGCCCGAGACCATGGCGGTGCTGATCCAGATGGCCCGCGACATCTATCCGCATGACCGCATCGCCGACCGCTTCTATGCCATCGCCGTCAAGGCGCATGACAATCCCGAACAGGCGCAGATGATCGAGGAGGGCGTGGCCGGGCTGAACCTCGTCGCGCAGGCGCAGGGCTTCGACGGCTACCTGGCCGCGGGCTGGGAAAAGGACCGCGTCGCCATGCTGCGCCTGATCGAGCACACGCCCTTTTTCCAGACCGTGCGCGCCGGGCTGGTGACCGGGCTCTACAACCAGAAAGAGGTCTGGCCGGTCTTCGGCTACGAGGGCGAAAGCTTCTCGCAGGGCGGCTATATCGAGCGCGGCTTCAACGACATCGACTGGCTGTGAGGGGAGGCGGACATGGCTGACAATGTGGCGAAATTCGGGCATGACGACGCCTCGGTCGTGGTCGTGATCGGCACCGGCTCGGGCGGCGGCGTGCTGGCCAACGAACTGGCGCAAAGGGGCGTCAAGGTCGTGGCGCTGGAGGCGGGCGGGCGCTACCTGCCCGAGGATTACATCAACGACGAATGGGACAGTTTCGCGCAGCTGAGCTGGGGCGACATGCGCACCACCTCGGGCGACTGGCGGGTGGCGCGGGACTTCGCCAACCTGCCGGCCTGGATCGTCAAGGCGGTCGGCGGCACCTCGATCCACTGGGCCGGGGCCTCGCTGCGCTTTCAGGAACACGAGTTCAAGGCGCTGTCGACCTATGGCCCGGTCGACGGCGCGAACCTGCTGGACTGGCCGATCACCCTGGCCGAGCTGGAACCCTATTACGATCTGGCCGAGAAGAAGCTGGGCGTGACCCGCACCAACGACCTGCCCGGCCTGCCGGGAAACAACAACTACCTGGTGCTTGAAAAGGGCGCCAAGGCCGCGGGCTACAGCAAGGTCTCGACCGGGCGCATGGCGATCAATTCGGTCGAGAACGACGACCGCATGGCCTGCCAGCAGACCGGTTTCTGCTTCCAGGGCTGCAAATGGGGCGCGAAATGGTCGGCGGCCTATACCGACATCCCGCGCGGCGAGGCGACCGGCAATCTGGAAGTGCGCGACCATAGCCACGCCACCCGCATCGAGCATGACGAGGACGGCAAGGTCACCGGCGTGCGCTATATCGACAGGGACGGAACCGAGCAGTTCCAGCGCGCCCGCATCGTCGCGCTGGCCGGCAATTCCATCGAAAGCCCGCGGCTGCTGCTGGCCTCGGCCTCGGACCGCTTTCCGGACGGGCTGGCGAACAGTTCGGGCCAGGTCGGCCGCAACTACACGCGCCACACCACCGGCTCGGTCTATGCGATCTTCGAGCGCCCGGTGCGGATGTGGCGCGGCACCACCATGGCCGGCATCGTGCAGGACGAGGCGCATCACGACCCCGCGCGCGGCTTCGTCGGCGGCTATGAGCTGGAGACCCTGTCGCTGGGCATCCCCTTCATGGCGGCCTTCATGGACCCCGGCGGCTGGGGGCGTGAGTTCACCACGGCGCTGGACAGCTACGAGAACATGGCCGGCCTGTGGATCGTGGGCGAGGACCTGCCGCAAGAGACGAACCGCATCACCCTGAACCGCAGCGAAAAGGACCGTTTCGGCCTGCCGGTGCCGAACGTGCATTACGACGACCATCCCAACGACATCGCCATGCGCAACCATGCCTATGCCGCGGGCGAGCGGATCTATCGCGCGGCCGGGGCGACGCGCATCCTGCCCACGCCGCCCTACCCGTCCACGCATAACCTCGGCACCAACCGCATGTCGGACAATCCGCGCGACGGGGTGGTGAACAAATGGGGCCAGGCGCATGACGTCCCGAACCTGTTCGTGTCGGACGGTTCGGTCTTCACCACCTCGGCGGCCGAGAATCCGACGCTGACCATCGTCGCGCTGGCGATCCGCCAGGCCGAGCATATCGCCGCCGAGATGGAGAAAGGCGCGCTTTGACCGAGAAGCGGCCCGCCTTTGCCCGGGCGGGCCGTCCGTGCCGGGACGGGCGCGGACCTAGCTGGCCGTCCGCGCCTTCAGCTGCTTGGCATAGGGCAGCTCGATGTTGATCTCCAGGCTCGACAGATCGTCGCTGCGCTCCAGCTTGACATCCACGGCGTCGCTGTCGATCTCCATGTGCCGGCGCACCACTTCCAGGATGTCGCGCTGCAGCAGGGGCAGGAAATCCGGATTGGACCCGCCGCTGGAACGCTCATGCGCAAGCAGGATCTGCAGGCGCTCCTTGGCGGTCTGCGCCGAGCTGGGCTTTCGCTGGCGGAATGAGAAACCGAACATGGTCAGGCCGTCCGTCCCAGAAGCCGCTGGAAGAAGCCGCGGCGCTGCTCGCCGGGGTTCACCCGCATCTCGATCTGCTCGCCGACCAGCCGGCCGACGGCGTCCATATAGGCCTTGCCGGCCGGCGATTTCTCGTCCAGCGACACCGGCGTGCCCTCGTTCGAAGCCTTCAGCACCGAGGTGCTTTCCGGGATGATGCCCAGCAACGGGATGGCCAGGATCTCCAGCACGTCCTGCACGCTCATCATCTCGCCGCTGGCCGAGCGGTTCTGGTCGAAGCGGGTCAGCAGCAGCTGCGCCTTGACCGCGCTGCCGTCGCCCTTTTCGGCCAGCGCCGTCTTGCTGTTCAACAGCCCCAGCACCCGGTCGCTGTCGCGGACCGAGGAAACCTCGGGGTTGGTCACCACCACCGCCTCGTCGGCGAAATACATCGCCAGATGCGCGCCGCGCTCGATCCCGGCGGGGCTGTCGCAGACGATATAGTCGAAATCCTCGCGCAGCTCGTCCAGCACCTTCTTGACGCCCTCTTGCGTCAGCGCGTCCTTGTCGCGGGTCTGCGAGGTCGGCAGGACATACAGGTTCTCAAGCCGGCGGTCCTTGATCAGCGCCTGCTTCAGCTTGGCATCGCCCTGGATGACGTTGATGAAATCGAAGACCACGCGCCGCTCGCAGCCCATGATCATGTCCAGGTTGCGCAGGCCCACGTCGAAGTCGATGACGACCGTCTTGTGGCCGCGCATGGCCAGCCCCGCGCCGATGGCCGCCGAGGAGGTGGTCTTGCCGACGCCGCCCTTGCCAGAGGTGACTACGATAACCTTGCTCACGAGCGTTTCCTTTCGATCATGGGTCATGTGAGGGACTCGATGCGCAGCACCTCGCCCTGAAGATAGACCTGCACATGCTGCCGCGGCGTGTCGGGCCCCAGATTCTCGCTGGTGCGGTAGAGGCCGGCGATGGCCAGCAGCTCGGCATCCAGCGCATGGCAGAAGATCCGCGCCGAGGCATCGCCATGCACCCCGGCCAGCGCCCGGCCGCGCAGCCGGCCGTAGATATGGATGTTGCCCGCCGCGATCACCTCGGCCCCCGAGCCGACCGAGCCCACGACGATCAGGTCGCCGCGATCGGCAAAGACCGTCTGGCCCGAGCGCACCGGCTGGGTGACCATGCGGTTCGCGGGCTCCTTCGCCGCCGGGGCCGGGGCGGGCTCGCGCACGGGTTCGGGGCGGCTGCCCTGGCGCGAGACGCGCTCCAGCGCGATGTCGCGGCCGCCGGGCAACGAGATCAGCCCGGCCTCGGCCGCCGCCCGGGCCTGCGCGGCCGTGCCGCTTTGCACGCCAAAGACCGACAGCTTGCGCCGGCGCAGCTCGGCGGTCAGCTGAATCAGCTCGGCGGCGCTGTCCAGCCCCTGGGCCTGTTCCAGGTCCACCACCAGGGGCGCGTTGTCGAAGAACAGCGGCGTCTGGTTCAACCGTGCCTCCAGCGCCTCGAAGAAGGCCCGGTCCGGCCGGCCGGACAGATGCAGCGCGATGGCCGTGAAGGTGCGGCCGCGGATCTGTAAAGGCTTCACGGTCGCGACGGTCTGGGCCGCGCTTTTGCCGGATTGCATCACTGTGCTCGGTTCTGCTCTGTTCTTGCGTGTGACGCGGGCGGGCGCGCCCGCGCTTTTGCCGGTCTTCCTAATACGTCCGGGCGCCAGCGTCCATTGGCAACTGGCGCCGCGCGCGGATTCAGCGGAACCATGCCGGCGCAAAAGGCGAATTTGCGCAGGAATCCGTCGCCCGCGCCGGCCGCCGGACGCGGGCGGGCGCGAATCAGCCCTCGGCCCGGCGGCGGATGCCCAGCAGCTGGTAAAGCAGCAGCGCCGCGAAGGTCGAGGTGCCGATGCCCCCCAGCGCGAAGCTGCCGATGGTGACGGTGAAGTCGCCGGCGCCGAAGATCAGCGCCACGCCCACCGTGAACAGGTTGCGCGGGTCCGAGAAATCGACCCGGTTGTCCACCCAGATCCGCGCCATGGCCGAGGCGATCAGGCCGAAAACGCAGACCGCAAGCCCGGCCAGCACCGGCGCCGGGATGGTCTGAAGGATGGCGCCGAATTTCGGCGACAGGCCCAGCAGGATCGCGATGGCGGCCGCCATGGGAAAGATCAGCGTCGAATAGACCCGGGTCATCGCCATCACGCCGATATTCTCGGCATAGGTGGTGACGCCGGTGCCGCCGCCCGCGCCGGCCAGCATGGTGGCCAGCCCGTCGCCCAGAAAGCCCCGGCCGATATAGCGGTCCATGTTCTGCCCGGTGATCGCGCCCAGGGCCTTGATATGGCCCAGGTTCTCGGCCACCAGCACGATGGCGACCGGGGCGATCAGGGTGATCGCCGACCATTCGAAGCGCGGCGCGGTGAAGTTCGGCACGCCGAACCAGGGCGCGGCGGCGACGGCGGCGAAATCGATGCCCGGCACCAGCCCCAGCCCGTTGCCGCAAACCAGCACCAGCCCATAGCCGAACAGCAGCGCGATCAGCACCGCGATCCTGCGCGTCGCCTGCCGGCCGTAGACCGAGACCAGCGCCATGCACAGCACCGTCGCCGCGGCGATGGCCAGATGCGCGTGGCTGCCGGTCAGCTGCCGGACCGCCACCGGCGCCAGGTTCAGGCCGATGGACATGCCGATGGCCCCGGTCACCGCCGGCGGCATCAGCCGCTCGACCCAGGCCGAGCCGATGGCCATGACGATCAGGCCGATCAGCGCATAGACGAGGCCGGCGGCGACGATGCCGCCAAGCGCCACGGCGATGTTGGGATTCGCGCCCTGCCCGGCAAAGCCGGTCGCCGCCATGATGACCGCGATGAAGGCGAAGGACGAGCCCAGATAGCTGGGCACGCGCCCGCCGGTGACCAGGAAGAACAGCAGCGTGCCGATGCCGGAAAAGAACACCGCGACATTGGGGTCGAAACCCATGATCAGCGGCGCCAGAATGGTCGAGCCGGACATCGCCAGCAGGTGCTGCAGGCTCATCGGCAGGGCCTGGGCCAGCGGCAGCTTTTCATCGGGTAGCACCGTGGCGCCGGCGGCCGGGCGCCAGTCAGGAAAATAGCCCATCACGTCCCTCGGGGATTCGGTTGCGTGCCCAGGCTAATGCGGGGCTTTGCCGGAAAAGGCCAGTGGCAACCCTGCGTGATCCCGCCGCCCCCGCGACCGCCCCGCCCAGGGCCGCGGGCAGGGCGCGGAGGAACGATCTTCTCTGCCGGCCGGCCCCCGCGACAAGCCCCGTCTCCGGCGGCGCCCGAGTTTGGAATGGCCGGGCTGGGGGCGCGGGCCTATGTTTTCACTACCAACCAAGTCGTCTTTTAGGGAAATGCCCGTGCCTGGACCCCGTTTCGTCGCCTTCGCCGGCTCCTGGAGCCGCCCCTCGAAAACCCGCCTGCTGGTGGCCGAGGCCGCAGATCGCGCCGTCGCCCGTTTCGGCGGCAGCGCGCATGTCTTCGACATCGGCGATCTGGGGGCGGATTTCGGCACGCTGCGCCAGCCGTATGGTTCCGGGCTGCGCCCGCATCTGGACGCCTTTCTGCAGGCCGATGCGCTGATCGTCGCCAGCCCGGTCCACAAGGGCAGCTATACCGGATTGTTCAAGCATTTCATCGATCTGCTGGACCCGGCCGCATTGGCCGGCAAGCCGGTTCTGCTGGCGGCGACCGGCGGCGGCGACCGTCACGCGCTGGTGATCGAGCACCAGCTCCGGCCGGTCTTCGGCTTTTTCGAGGCCCATACGCTGGCGACGGGGCTCTATGTCTCGTCCTCGGATTTCGACGGCGAGGCGCTGGCTTCCGGATCCGCCTCGCAGCGGCTGGACCGGGCGGTGGCGCAGTTCGCCGCGCATCTTCCCAGCCGGCAGGCGGCGCCCCTGCGCGCAGCGGGCTGAATTGTCGGGGCGATCATGACCATTCCAGCGAAAAAGCGCATCATCCTCAACGCCTTCGACATGACCTGCGTCGGCCATCAGGCGGCGGGGACGTGGCGGCATCCCTCCAGCCAGGCCTGGCGCTACAACGATCTGGAATACTGGACCAACCTCGCCGTCGAGCTTGAGCGCGGCTGCTTCGACACGCTGTTCATCGCCGATGTGGTGGGGGTCTACGACGTCTATCGCGGCTCGGCCGAGGCGGCGCTGCGCGACGCGGCGCAGGTGCCGGTGAACGATCCGTTCGGGGCGATCTCGGCCATGGCGGCGGTGACGCGGGATCTCGGCTTCGGCATCACCGCGGCGGTGACCTTCGAGCATCCCTATCTGCTGGCGCGCCGGCTTTCGACGCTGGACCACCTGAGCAAGGGCCGGGTGGCCTGGAACGTGGTCTCCTCCTACCTGGACAGCGCCGCGAGGAATATCGGCATGGAGCGCCAGATCGCCCATGACGCCCGCTACGACCTGGCCGAGGAATACATGGAAGTCGCCTACAAGCTGTGGGAGGGCAGCTGGGAGGACGGCGCCGTCCTGCGCGACAAGGAAAGGGGCATCTTCACCGACGCGCGCAAGGTCCATCCGATCCGGCACGAGGGCGAGTATTTCAAGGTTCCCGGCTTCCATCTCTGCGAGCCCTCGCCGCAGCGCACGCCGGTGATCTTCCAGGCCGGGGCCAGTTCGCGCGGCCGGCAGTTCGCGGCGCGCCATGCCGAGGCCATGTTCGTGCTGGCGACCAGCCCCGGGACGGCGCGGAAGCTGACCGATGCCATCCGCGCCGAGGTGGCCGGGGCCGGACGCGAACCGGACAGCCTGAAGATCTTCGCCCTGCTGACCGTCGTCACCGGCCCGACCGACGAGGCCGCGCGGCGCAAGCATGAGGAATACCTGGATTATGCCAGCGCCGAGGGGGCGCTGGCGCTTTACGGCGGCTGGACCGGGCTGGACTTCTCGACGCTCGACCCCGACCAGCCGCTGGCGGCGGTAGAGAACGACAGCCTGCGCACCACGCTGGAATCGCTGGCGGCCGACGGCGAAGCCTGGACGGTGCGCGACGTGATCCGCAGGCGCTCGATCGGCGGGCTCGGCCCGGTGCTGGTCGGCGGGCCGCAGACCGTGGCCGACGCGCTGGAGAAATGGGTCGACGAGGGCGGCGTGGACGGGTTCAACCTGGCCTATGCCGTCACCCCGGCCTCGACCACGGATTTCATCGACTTCGTGGTGCCCGAGCTGCGCAAGCGCGGCCGGGCGCAGACGGAATACGCGCCCGGCACGCTGCGCGAAAAGCTGCTGGGCGATCCGGGCGGCCGGGTGCGCGACAGCCATCCCGCCGCGCAATGGCGCCGGCACTACATCGGCCGCGAAAGCGTCGCCGATGCCAGCCGCCCCTCGGCATTCGAGGGAACGGACCCGCGTTACACGGAGGCTGCGGAATGACCACGCCGGAGGTTTTCTGGTTCCTGCCCAGCTCGGGCGACACGCGCTATCTGGGCATCTCGGATTTCGGCCGCGCGCCCAGCACCGCCTATCTGCGCGACATCGGTACCACGGTGGACCGGCTGGGCTATGACGGCATGCTGATCCCGACCGGGGCAAGCTGCCTCGATCCCTGGGTGGCGGCGGCGGCGCTGGCGCCCGTGACGCAGCGGGTCAAGCTGCTGGTGGCGCTGCGCACCTCGATCAGCGGCCCGACCGCCGCGGCGCGGCAGGCGGCCTCGCTGGACGAGGCGCTTGGCGGGCGGCTGCTACTGAACGTGGTGCCGGGCGGCGACCCGCGCGAACTGGCCGCCGACGGCGCCTTCTTCAGCCATGACGGCCGCTATGAGAACGCCGAGGAGTTCCTGACGGTCTGGAAGCGGCTGATGCAGGGCGAAACGGTGGATTTCCACGGCAAGCACATCCGCGTCGAGGGGGCGAGGAACTTCCATCCCGGCCCGCAGGCACCCTATCCGCCGCTGTATTTCGGCGGCTCTTCCGAGGCGGCGCACGAGTTGGCCGGCAAGCATGTCGATGCCTATCTGACCTGGGGCGAGCCGCGCCCGGCCGTGGCCGCGAAGATCGCCGATGTGCGGGCCCGCGCCGCGAAACACGGCCGCAAGGTCCGCTTCGGCATCCGTCTGCACGCCATCGTGCGCGAGACCGAGGCCGAGGCCTGGGCCGAGGCCGAGCGCCTGATCAGCCGCCTGACCGATGACGACATCGCCCGGGCGCAGGCGAATTACGCGACCATGGATTCAGTCGGGCAGCGCCGCATGGCCGCGCTGCACGGGGGGAGCCGCGACAAGCTGGAGATCGCGCCGAATCTCTGGGCCGGGGTCGGGCTGGTGCGTGGTGGCGCCGGCACGGCCCTGGTCGGCGACCCCGAGACGGTCGCGGCGCGGATGCGCGAATACCAGGAGCTGGGCATCGAGACCTTCATCATGTCCGGCTATCCGCATCTGGAAGAATCGATCCGCTTTGCCGAACTGGTCTTCCCGCTGCTGGGCAAGCGGGCGGTGACGCTGCGCGGCAGCAGCCAGACCGGCGGCGCCTTCGACATTCGCGCCCGCGCCGCCTCCTGAGCAATGCCATGGGCTTTCCCCTCATCGGCATGGGCGGCCGCGGCGGCCCGCGGGACAGCGGCGAACCCCTCGCCCACCCGGCCAAGCCCCAAGGCTTTCCGGACGAAATCCGGGATGCCGTCCTGCCCCGCGCCATGCAGGCAGGGTTTTTTCACGACAATGCGCCAAGGCTGCCCGGCCTTGGCGAAACCGAAGGCAGGAGGTCTCCATGACCGTGAAAACCCCGGAACGGCTTGACGCGCATGTGCGGGCCGCTATCGCCGATATCGCCGCCGGGCGGCTGGTCATCGTCACCGATGACGAGGACCGCGAGAACGAGGGCGACCTGATCGGCGCCGCCGCGGCCATGGGGCCGGCCGAGGTGGCCTTCATGGTGCGCCACACCACCGGCATCCTCTGCGCGGCCATGGACCCGGCGCGCTGCGCCGGCTTCGACCTGCCGCCGATGGTGCAGGGCAACCAGGACCCGAACGGCACCGCCTATACCGTCAGCTGCGACGCGGCGGCCTGCGGCACCGGCGTCTCGGCCCAGGACCGGCTGCTGACCCTGCGCACACTTGCCGGGCACCCTGATCCGGCGGCCTTGCGCCGGCCCGGCCACATGTTCCCGCTGCGCGCGCAGCCCGGCGGCGTGCTGGCCCGGCCCGGCCACACCGAGGCCGCCTGGGAGCTGGCCAGCCGCGCGGGCCTGCCCGGCGTCGGCGTGCTGGCGGAACTGGTCAACGACGACGGCAGCATGATGCGCGGTCCGGCGCTGCAGGCCTTCGCCAGCCGCCACGGCCTGCGGCAGCTGGCGATCACCGAGCTGATCGCCTGGCGGCTGGCCGGCGAAGGCGCCGCGCCTCTCGCAGGCCAGGCCGTCCCGGACCCGATGATGGATGAGGTCGCATGAAGGATCTGGGCCCGAACCAGCCGGCCGCGACCCTGCCGGTCGTGGCGATCATCGGCGGCGGCTTCAGCGGCGCGACGGTCGCCTGGCATCTGGCGCGCGCGCTGTCGGCGCCTGCCGCGATCCTGGTGATCGAGCCGCGTCCCCGGCTGGGCGAGGGCCTGGCCTATTCGACCGCCGATCCCAGCCATCGCATCAATGTCCCCGCCGCGCGCATGACCATGGACTGCGCCGAGGAGGGCGGCCTCCAGCACTGGATCGAGACCAGCGGCGCCGGGCTTTCCCCGGGCAGCCGGGCCGCGAACGGGGCGCTGTTCCCGCAGCGCCGGCTGGTGGCCGATTACATGAACGCTAACCTGCAGCCCTATCTGGCGACCGGGCGCATCCGCCATCTGCGCGCCCGCGCCATCAAGGTCGTCCGCAAGGCGGGGTTCCGCATCCGGCTGGACGATGGCGGCGAGCTGGCCGCGGACCGCGTGGTCATCGCGACCAGCCATCCGCCGCCCGGCATTCCCCGCGCCCTTGCCGCGCTGCGCGATTCGCCGCGGCTGGTCGCCGATCCCTCGGGACAAGGCCGGCAGCTGGCAGCGGTGGCGCAATCGGCGCGCCGGGTGCTGGTGGTCGGCACTGGGCTGACCTCGGCCGACGTGATCGCCAGCCTCGACCGGCAGGGCTTTGCCGGCCGCATCCTGGCGCTGTCGCGGCGCGGCCTGCGCTCGCGCGGGCATGCCTTCGACTATCCGGAATCGACGGTGGATTTCGCCGAAAAGCCGGCGCGCAGCGCGCTGGAGCTGCTGCGCCGCATCCGCGAGGCGGTGCGGCGCGACAGCGATGCCGGCCTGCCCTGGCAGGCGGCGCTGGACCAGGTGCGCCGCGACGGCCAGGCGATCTGGGCCGCCCTGCCCCAGGCCGAGCGCGGCAAGCTGCTGCGCTGGCTGCGCGTCTGGTGGGACGTTCACCGCTTCCGCATCGCGCCCCAGGTCGAGGAGGTGCTGGACCGGCTGATCGCCCAGGACCGGCTGCGGATCGTCGCCGGGCGGCTGCTGGCCGCGCATGAGGCGCCGGGCGGCATCGAGGTGGACTGGCACGCCCGCCGCGTCGCGCCGCAGAGCGAGCTTTTCGACGCGGTGATCCTGACCACCGGCCCGGCGCATGGCGACATCCTGCAAAGCTCGGCCCTGCTCGACGCCATGGCCCGGGCCGGGCTGATCCGCCCCGACCCGCTGGGTCTGGGGCTGGAGGTGACCGATCATTGCCGGGCCGTCGGCGGCGACGGCCGGCCGGTGCCCGGCCTGCTGGTCGCCGGACCGCTGGCGCGCGGCCATGTCGGTGAGCTGATGGGCATCCCCGAAGTCACCGCCCATGCCGAGGCCGTCGCGGCCCGGCTGGCCGAAAGCCTGCCTGCGGCGGCGCCCGCCCGGCGGTCAGACCCCGCGTGAAAGCGCCCTGCGCAAGGCCAGGCGCGCCTCGCGCAGCGCCCGGCCCGATTGTCCCGGCCATGGACCCTGCCCCAGCTGGGCCTGCAGCAGCGCCAGGTCCTGTTCGGCGGTCAGCCCCAACCAATCCGCCGGAAGCAGCAGCACCCGCAGCCGGCGCAGGCGCGCCGCATCGCCGGACCAGAGCGCAAACCAGCGCGGCCCGGCCTCGCGCACCGACCACTCGCCGCCCGCCTCGCCGCCGACCGGCGCGGGATGCCGCCGCCTGCTGGTGGTCAGCAGGAAAACCCGGTCGAGGATGCGCTCAGCCGGGCCTGCCATCGCCCGGCCCTCTGCCGTCGCGCCGCGGGGGCTCGACCGGCTCGACATGGGTCCGCCACAGCGCCCGGTCGCGGCCGCGCAGCAATTCGGCGGCCGCATGCCGCGGCGCATGGGTCAGGAAACTCAGCGGCTTGCCGTTCACCCGGGGCACCTCTCCGGTGCGGCGGTCGATCAACCGCACCTCGAACAGCTGGTCGCCTTCCTTCCGCGGGGCGAGCAGCCCGGCGCCGGAAAACTGGATCATGGTCATGCGGGGCCCTCCTGTCGAAGAATCGCCAAAGCCTGCCTGTCGCAAGTCAGCAGTATACACGATCTAACAGATAGACAATATCGTTTATCTTCGGCATAAGGAACGCATGAACTCTCTGCCGGCTGCACAAGGGAAGGAAACATGGCTGACCTGGACCTGATCGACCGCAAGATCGTGGCCGAACTGATGCAGGATGCGACCCTGCCCATCGCGCAGATCGCCGACAAGGTCGGCCTGTCGCAGACCCCGTGCTGGAAGCGCATCCAGAAGCTGGAGGCCAGCGGCGTGCTGACCGGCCGCGTGGCGCTGGCCGACCCGGACAAGCTGGGCTTCGGCATCATCGTCTTCGTCGAGATCGAGGCGCCCAACCATTCCGTGGAATGGCGCGAGGAATTCACCCGCGCCGTCGAGGGCCTGCCCGAGATCATGGAGGCCTATCGCATGGCCGGGCAGATGGACTACCTGCTGCGCGTCGCGGTGCCCAGCATGGAGGCCTTCGACCTGTTCTACAAGCGGCTGACCGACGCGGTGCCGATCAAGAACGTGACCTCGCATTTCTCGATGGAGCGCATCCGCTACACCACCGCCTACCCGGTGGACAGCCGCAACCGCTGAACCGGCCCGCCCTCCGTGGCGCGGCGGGCGCGGTTCAATAGGTCACCGTCACCACCACCGTGTCGGAATAGCTGCCGGGCGGCGGCGTGGGCTGGGCCGGGACCCGGCCGAAAACCGTGAAGCCCTGCGCCGCCCCCGAACCCGCCGCGGTCATCGCCAGCCCGTCCGCCAGCTGGCCCCAGCCCAGCGTCCGGCCGGGGTCGCGATAAAGCTGATAGCCGATCCGGTTCCCCGCCAGATCGCGCATCTGCCGGTCGTTCACGCCATTGCCCTGCAGCCCGTAGCCCAGCCCCAGCTGATAGCTCGACCCGGCTGTGCAGGTGACGCGGATCTGGCTGGTGGCGTCGACCGGCTGGTCCAGCAGCCCGGCCGAGCCGAAATCCAGGTCGTCCGCCTCGACCCGGCAGTCCGGCACCACCTGCGCCCGCACGGTAAAGCTGAAGGTCGCCGTCCGGTCGGTGCAAAGCAGGATGATGTTGCAGGTCCGGTAATCCACCCGCACGTCCAGCGGGTTGCGGGAGAAAGCCGAGGCATAGCTGCCCGGCATCACCCCGCCCTGCCCGCCCGGCACGCGGGCATGGACCGGCACGTTCATGCCCGAGCCGGTCAGCAGCGTCAGCACGCTGGCGCCCGTCAGCCGCAGCGGCTGCCCGCCATGGCTGCCGTAACTGCCGCCAAAGACCACGCTGCGGGCCGCATCCTGATACAGCTGGTAGCCGAGCCCGGTCGAGGTGGTGGCGCTGGTCATGCGCCGCATCCCGCCGCCAAGCCCGCCCAGCCCCTCGCCCAGATGGATGCGCATGTCGATCGAGGACAAGAGTCCCAGGAAGGCCGAGCAGTTGATGGCGATATTGCCCGTCGCATCGGTCGGGCCGCCGCCAAGCACGTCGACCGGACCCAGCACGACATCGGTGGCGGAAAAGCTGCAGCTCTGCGCCCGGACCAGCCCGGCCGAGACCAGCAGAAGCAGCAGGGCGAACAGCATCGGGCGCAGCATCGGCGCCAGTCGCGGCGGGGTCACAGGCAGGGCACTCCTCGGATTTCGGTCAGGGTTCCGGGCTGGTCGGCATAGTCGAACTGTGCGGCGCAGCTGCGGCCGTCGGGATAGGAAACCCGGATCTCGTTGCGGTCGCGCAGTCCCAGCGCAAAGACCTCGCCGTCGAAGCCGACCAGCAATTCGCCGTCATCCGCGCCGTTCAGCACCACGCGGCCGCCCACCTCCAGCGGGCGGCCGTCACCGCCGACCAGAGCGATCAGCGCCTCGCGCGCGCTGGCCTCGACGCCGAAATCCACCCGGGCCCCGGCGCGATGGGCGGGACGCACCGTCTGCTTCGTCACCCCCACCGCCGCATCCAGCGGCAGGCCGGCCGGGTCGATCGAGACGCTGTTCGCCTCATAGGCACGCAGGTCCGGCACCAGGATCTTGCCCGAGCGGCCGGTCCGGCCCACGGGGCGATTCTCGGCGCTGACCTCGACGCCCGGCGCGCCGGCATCGACCACCGCGAAGGCGTCGTCGATGCGCCGCGACAGAAACACCCCGCCGCCCGCCACCACGACCGAGCCGTCCAGCCGCAGCCCCAGCCCGCGGCCGTGCTGCGACACGCGGGCGCCGACTTCCGCGCGGCCCAGCCGGCCTTCGCGCGCGGCGCTGCCCTGCAGGGCAAGGCGCTCGCCCCGGTCGGCCTGCAGGCGCCAGCTCCATCCCGGCACCCGACTCTCGCTGCGGCCGCTGGCGGTGGCGTATTGCCGCCAGCCCTCGCGGCGATGCTCGATCATCGTCCCGACATCGCGGCGCGCGCCCAGCGGCACATGCAGCTGCGCGCCGATCACCCGGTCGTCCTGCGCGCCGCGCTGCGCCAGCGCGGTCAGGGTCAGGCTGGCATCGCCCCAGACCTGCCGGTTGTAGGAGGCGCCGATGCTGGTCTCGTCCGGCCCGTCCGCATGGCGCAGGTCGGACAGGAACAGGCTGGCCGCGCTGCCCCGTTCCTGCCCCAGGGGCATCGAAAAGGCCAGCTGCGCCAATTGCCGGGGAAACCCGGCCAGCCCCGGCTCGATCAGGTCGGGATCGGCGGTCAGCGCGGCGATATCGGCAAAGCCGCCGCTGGTCCGCATGACCCGCCCCGAGACCTGCGTCCGGCCGAAGCTCAGCCGGGTCGAAAGGTCCAGCAGGCTGCCCTGCCCCCGGTCCGAGCGGCTATGCGCCAGGCTCAGGCTGGCGGTGCCCAGATGCGCGATGCGGAAGGTCGCGCCGAGGCCGCCCATGGCCAGCCCGCCGCCGCCCTCGGCATGGGCCATCAGCGTCAGCCCGTCGGTCAGGCCGTAGCGCAGCGTCGCCGCCCCGAAGACGCCCTCGGCATAGCGGTCGGTGCCGGTGCCGATGCCCAGCCGCGGCCGGCCCGCGGCCAGCGCGAAATCGGCCATGCCCCGGCGCAGCAGCTCGTCCGAGACCAGGAAGGGCAGGTCGATCTGCGTCTCGCGCCCGGTGATATCGCGCACCACGACCCGCGCCATGCCCGCGCCGCCGGCCAGCGGCAGGTCGTCGATGCGGAACGGGCCGGCCGGAACCTCGGCGGCATAGGCGCGGATGGAATCGGCAAAGACCTCGACCGTCGAGGGCAAGGCCGCGCTGCCCTCGAATCCCGGCAGCGGCAGGGTGACCAGATCGGGGCGCAGGCCGAAATTGCGCTCGACCATCAGCCCGCCCAGCCGCACCGGCCGGGACCAGCCGGGACCGCGCGTGGCGATGTCGCCCAGCTGCACCTGCACCGCACGACCGGGAAAGGAGCTGCGCCAGTAACTGTCGAGCCGGCGGTGGCGCAGCGTGCCCGCCTCGTCCTCGGCCATGGCGAAACCGTGGGTCAGCACGCCCAGCGGCATGAACAGCCGCGCGTCGAAACCGCCCGAGACGCTGCGATCCGCCAGGCCCTGCGCGCCCCGCCAGGCGTCGAGGTTCAGCCCGTAGTTCAGCACCAGCCCGTAGCCGTGATCGACCGGCGGGGCCGCGGCCTCTTCCTCTTCTTCCGGCGCGGCATCGGGGGCGGCGCTCAGCACATGCGGGGCCAGCAGCGCGTCGGGAACGATGAAGCGGATGGTCTGCTCCGGCTCGACCAGCCGCCAGCCAAGGCCGGGAATCTGGTCCAGCCGCACCTCGCCCCGCACGGCCGCGGCATCGGGCAGGACGCCGCTGTTGCGCAGCTCGTCGGCATCGGCCGACAGCGCCCCGCCGCCCAGGTCGGTGAACCGGGTGATCAGGTTCATCGGCCGGCCGTTGACGAAGACCTCCAGATAAAGGTCGCGCCCGGTTTCCTCCGTCTGCTGCGCGGAAAGCGGACCGGCCAGCAGGGCACAAAGCGCAAGGGCAAGAAATCTGCGGATCAGCGGGTGTCCCCTGCCGGGGCTACCGCGCCGGGATCCGGGCATCCAGCGCCCCGAGATTGGTCGCCGCCCTCAGCCGGGCGCCGCCGCCCAGCCGGCCGGCCTGCGCCACCGGCCATTGCATGGTCGAACCGCCCAGCACATAGCCCACCAGACCCGGACGCGAGACCGAGGCGCCGCTGGCGCCGGTCAGGCGCAGATCGGCCAGCCGCAGCCGGGTGTCGCCGCGGTTCTGCGCCACAAGGAAGGTAGCGCCGCCGGAATTGCGCAGCGACCAGGCGACCTCGGGGCTGCGGGCCCCGCGGCCGGTGAAGAAGACGGGGATGCGCAGCTCGGTGGCGAAGGCGACCGCGCCGCTGCGGCGGCGGCTCTGGTCGGGCACCTCGTTGATGATGATGCGCCAGGCTTCCTCGCCCTTGACCGGGGATTTTGCGGTGCGCACCACGCGGATGGTCTGGGTGGCGCCGGGCGGCAGCCGGGTCGCGGGCGGGCTGACCACCACCTCGCCGCCGCGGCGCAGCTGCTCCTGCCCGCCGGATTGCGTCCAGCGGAAGGCCCGGGCCTGGACGGTGATCGTCTCGCGCCCCTCGTTGCGCAGGGTCAGCGTGGTCGCCGCCCCGGGCGCGGGCACCTCGAGCATCACGGGGGACACCCGCAGCCCCTCGGCGGCGGCAAGGCAGGGCGCAAGCGCCAGCGAGGCGGCCAGAAGGCCGCGACGAAGCAGGTCGAGCATGTTCGGCATTCCGTTCAATAGGTGACCGTCACCGTCACATTGTCGCTATAGCTGCCCGGCGCGGGCGTGGTCTGGGGGATGACCCGGCCATAGATGGTGAAGCTTTGCGCCGCGCCGGTTCCGGTCCCGGCCTGGGTATCGGTGCCCACCGTGTCGCCCCAGTTGGCGGTGCGGCCGCTGTCGCGGAACAGCTGATAGCTGATCGTGTCCAGGCTGGCCGAGCTCATCTGCCGGGTGGTGGTGGTCGCACCCGCCCCCTCGCCCGCGCCCAGGCCGATGTCATAAGGCGTCGAGCTGGTGCAGGCGACCTGCAGCGAGGCGGTGGCGTCGACATTGCCGGTCAGCACGCCCGCATTGCCGAAATCCAGCGTCTCGGTCGAGATGACCTGGCATTCCTCGGTAATGGTGATGCGGACGTCGAAACTGTCCGTGGCGGTCTGCGCCCAGGCCCCCAAGGGCGTCAGCACCATGCATCCCGCAAGAGCCGCGCGCATCTTTGTTCCAATCATGGCAATTATCCGTCCGGATAGAAATATTCCTGAAAACAGGCCGCACAATCTTGGACATTACGCGCTTATTGCACTAAACCTGCAGTTGTTAATACCTATTAACGCACACCATTAGCGTCAACAGAAAAATATTGCATGGGATGCGGTATTTGAACGCAGGTTGGCGATTATATCCAATTTGTCTTTAACGCTTCGCTTGCGACAATATGCATCTATTCGAGTATATTTCTTATATACCAATATGTTGCGGGAAAACCCCTGGGCAAATTCCTTCCTTTGGGCAAACCCTTGGCGGAAGCTTTGGCTCGGACCTGCTCATGACTTTATGTCTGTTTGGTTGTAAGGTTTTTAACTGCTCTCGCGGCATTCTCCGCGCTCTTGGCCATATTATACCGCCTTCGGAAGATGATCGAAAAACAACATGAAACCTTCGCCCGCGCATCTGATCGAAAATAAGACGCATTTGTCTGCAAATACCCCTCGCCCTCCAGTCGCAGCAGGCTGCACCCCAAGGCCAGCCCACCGCCGAGAGCCGTCGCCCTCCGGACCCATCCCGTCCGGCATTATCCGTTCTGATTTTCCGAACATCGTATCGCGCAATCCGCCGTCTGGACAGAACCGGCGACGGCAGGCATCCTTGTCGGGACCGGCCCGGACCGGCGGCCGGCTTCGCAGAGGAAGCGCCCGATGACCAAGATCGCCGTGACCAAAGAGAACGACCGCTATGTCGCCCGCCTCCCCGGCATCGCTGCCGAGGGAGAGATCACCTTCACCCGCCGCGGCCCCGGCGTGATCAGCGCCGACCATACCGGCGTTCCCGAAGCCATGGCCGGCCGCGGCGTGGCCAGCGCCCTGCTGGAGTTCATGCTCGAGGACGCGCGGCAGAACGGTTTCCGCATCATCCCGCTCTGCCGCTATGTGCGCGGCCAATATGCCCGCCATCCCGAATGGGCCGAACTGTTCACCACCGCGCCCGGCGAAGACCCCTGAGGAGGAGACCATGGCCAAGACCAGCCCGAAGCGATCCAGCTCGGCTCGGGGCTGATGCGCAGGGGGCGCGCAGCGGTTCCGCAAGGTGCAGCAATGATATTTCCCGCGCCGTGCCGCGCTGATGCGCGAGGGCAGGCTCGGCTGATCCGCCTACAGTTCCGCCGCGAAGCCTGCAAGGAATTTGCGCAGCTGCCCGCGGGTCTTGTCGTCGGTCAGGTTGCCCTGATCGTCGAAGACCGATTCCGCGCGCGACACCATCAGTCGCCCGGCGGTCCACAGCTCGGTCTTGAGCGTCCGCAGCACCGGCAGCCAGTGGTTCTGCGCCAGGATGGTGCCGAAGCCGCCCGGCGAGGCGCCGATCACCGCCACCGGCTTGCCGACGAACATCGCCAGCCCCTCGCCGCGCGACATCCAGTCGATGACGTTCTTGAGCACGCCCGGCACGCCGTTGTTGTATTCCGGCGTGACCAGCAGCAGCCCGTCCGCCGCCGCAAGCTGCGATTGCAGGGCGCGGACCGGCCCGGGCAGGCCCGATGCGGCCTCCAGGTCGCCGTCGTAAAGCGGCACGTCGCGGATCGCGCCGATCGGGATCTCCACCCCCTCGGGCGCAAGCTCGGCCGCGGCGCGCAACAGGCCGGCATTGAACGAGGCGCGCCGCAGGCTGCCGCCGAGGCCCAGAATGGTCTTGGTCATCGCTTTTCCTTTCCCAGGTGATGCGGTCAGCCGCTCAACGCCGCCGGGCCGCGGATCGTCGCCCCGGCGGGGAATATTTTTCGGCGGCCTATATGCGGCAGCCGGCCGAGGTAAGGGCCATACCGGTCTGATCCGCGTCGCCAGCCGGTTCGGTCCGGCTTCTTCAGCTGTCTCCGCCTGCGCGACATCCGCTCGCGAAGGCACGACCGTCGCCATCCGCGAGCTGCGCTACGAGACCGACTCGCCAGAGCGGCGGCAAGGCATCCTCGCCCTCGAACGGCTTGACCTGCCAGGCGCCGTTTGGAGGCCGGACAATTCGTCCCCCGTCCGGGCCGTCGGGCTCGGACAAGGCCATGCAGCTCTGCCTGCTGTCGGACCTGCTGCTGCAAGAGCCGGTGGTCGAGGCGCGGCGCTAGGCGCCCCCGTCCCGGTCCTGAAGCGCCCGCGGCTTCGGCCCGCCGGTCGCCCAGTCGAGCAGCTCGGCCGTGTGGACGACCGGCACGCCGGTGCCCGAGCCGATCTGCATCATGCAGCCGATATTGCCGGCGCTGATGACCTGCGGGGTCAGCGCCTCCAGCGTCTCGACCTTGCGGCGCTTCAACTCGGCCGAGATCGCCGGCTGCATCAGGTTGTAGGTGCCGGCCGAGCCGCAGCAGATATGCGCGTCCATGGGCTCCAGCACGGTGAAGCCGGCGGCGGCCAGCAATTCCTTGGGCGTCGAGCGGATCTGCTGGCCGTGCTGCAGCGAACAGGCGGCGTGATAGCCGACGCGCAAGGGCTCGGCATGGCCGGGCTCGCGCAGGCCCAGATCGGCCATGACCTCGGTGATGTCCCTGGCCAAGGCCGCGACCTGCGCGGCATCGGCCGCCAGCGGGTCATGCGCGAACATATGCCCGTAATCCTTGACCGTGGTGCCGCAGCCCGAAGTGTTGATGACCACGGCGTCCAGCCCCTCGCCCGCCACCTCGGCCATCAGCGCGCGGATATTGGCGGCGGCCATGGCGTGGCTTTCGGCGGTCTTGCCCATGTGATGGGTCAGCGCGCCGCAGCAGCCCAGGCCGCGCGGGATCACCACCTCGCAGCCGTGCCGGCGCAGCAGGCGGATGGTCGCGTCGTTGATGTCGGTGTTCAGCGCCCTTTGCGCGCAGCCGATCAGCAGCGCCACCCGCTTGCGGCGCGGCCCCTCGGCGGCAAAGACCTGCGGGCGGTCGTTCAGGCTGGGCGGCGGGATGTCGCGGGGCGCCATGTCCAGCATCGCCCGCATCCGCGCATCCGGCACCAGCCGGCGAAACGGCCGCGCGAGCTTCGCGCCCATCAGCGCCAGCCGGAAGCGCCCCGGATAGGGCAGGATGCGCGCCAGAAGCCAGCGCAGCGCCCGCTCGCCCAGGGGACGGCGATAGGTCTTCTCGATATATTCGCGGGCGTGATCGACCAGATGCATGTAATGCACGCCCGAGGGGCAGGTGGTCATGCAGCTGAGGCAGCTGAGGCAGCGGTCGATATGGCCGACGGTCTTGGCGTCGGGGATCTTGCCGTTCTCCAGCATGTCCTTGATCAGGTAGATGCGGCCGCGCGGGCTGTCCAGTTCGTCGCCCAGCACCTTGTAGGTCGGGCAGGTCGCGGTACAAAAGCCGCAATGGACGCAGCTGCGCAGGATCTCGTTGGCGCGGGCGGTGCCGGGGTCGGCCAGTTGCTCTGCGGTGAAATTGGTCTGCATGTCACTGATCCATCAGGCCGGGATTGAGGATGCCGGCGGGGTCGAACCTCTGGCGCAGCCCGGCCGAAAGCCGGGCGACGGCCGGGGCCTCGGGCGGGAAGGCCGGGCCGGTGAGCCCGCCGCGCCGCAGCAGCGTGGCATGGGGGGCGACCTGCCGCACCGCCTGCGCGCTGCCCGGCCCGCAATACCAGACCAGCCCGCCGCCCCAGTCGAGCGACGCCTCTCCGCCAAGCGCCTGCAAGGCCCGCACTGTCGCCGGTGCGTCGCTGGGCTTGACCAGCACCCGCCAGAGCGGCGCGTCCAAGCCGGCGAAATGCGCCAGGTCGCGCAACCCGCGCCACAGGGCCAGAGTGGCCTCGGCATCCAGCAGCTCGGTCTCGCGCGGTGCCAGCAGCGCCAGCAGCCGGTCGCGGCGATAATCCATCTGCGGCCCCAGCCCCTCGACCCGCAGCCAGGCGGTGCCGTCGCGGAAGGCCGCGCCCGAGACCTCGAAAGGGGTCGCCAGCGCGGCCGAGAAGATCGCCACCGCCTCCTCGACCGTAACGCCGTGCAAGCCCAGCGTGCAGCGGTCGGGCAGGTGCGGCAGGGTCTTCAGCGCCACTTCGGTCAGCACGCCCAGCGTGCCATGCGCGCCGCAAAAGAGCTTGCCCAGATCGAGGCCGGTGACGTTCTTCATCACCCTGCCGCCGTTCTTCAGCACCCTTCCCTGCCCGTCGACGAAGCGCAGGCCCAGCAGATGGTCGCGGCAGGCCCCGGCCAGCATCCGGCGCGGCCCGCTGGCATTGGCCGCGACCACGCCGCCGATGGTCGGCGTGCCGCCCTGGCCCAGCACGCCGCGCATGTCGGCGGGCTCGAAGGCCAGCGCCTGGCCCTCGGCGGCCAGCATCGCCTCGATCTGGTCCACAGGCGTGCCGGCGCGGGCGATCAGCGTCATCTCGCCCGGCTCATAGGTCACGACGCCCGAGATCGCGGCGGTCGAGAGGGTGTCGCCCGGCAGATGCCCGGTTTCGACCCGTGTGCCGCCGCCGGCAAGGCGCAGCGGCTGGCGGGCGGCGAAACGCTCGGCGATCAGGGCGCCAAGCTCGGCCTCGCTGGCGGGGTTCAGCCCCGCGCGGCTGGGGGTCTTGGGGATCATCGGGTGGCTGCCTCCTCGCGCCAGGGCCGGCTGGCGTCCAGCGGAAAGACCTTGGCCGGATTGAGCAGCCAGCGCGGGTCGAAAACGTCCTTGACCGCCATCTGGATTTCCAGGTCGGGGCCGTCATATTGCTTGCCCATCAGGTCGCGCTTTTCGATGCCCACGCCATGCTCGCCGGTCAGGCAGCCGCCGACATCGACGCAAAGCCGCAGGATGTCGTTGCCGAAAGCCTCGGCGCGTTCCAGGTCGCCGGGCTTGTTGGCGTTGAACAGGATCAGCGGGTGCATGTTGCCGTCGCCGGCATGGAAGACGTTCGCGACCTCCAGCCCGTGCTGGCGCGAGAGTTCCCCGATCATCTTCAGCGTATAGGGCAGCTGCCCGACCGGCACCGTGCCGTCCAAGCAAATGTAATCGCCCAGCCGGCCCATGGCGCCAAAGGCCGATTTGCGGCCCTTCCAGATCGCCATCGCCTCGTCGGCATTGCGGCTTTCGCGGAACTCGACCGGGTTCAGGGCACCCGCGATCTCGCGGATGCGGGCGATCTGGTGGTCGATCTCGGCCGGCGAGCCCTCGACCTCGACGATCAGCACCGCGGCGCAATCGGGATAGCCGGCATGGGCAAAGGCCTCGACCGCGCGCAGGCAGACATCGTCCATGTATTCGATGGCGACCGGCAGCACGCCCGAGCGGATAATCCGCGCCACGCATTCCCCCGCCACCTCGGCGCCGTCGAAGCCGATCAGCACCGGGCGCGCGCCCTCGGGCCGCGGCAGGATACGCAAGGTGGCCTCGGTCACGATGCCGAGCTGGCCTTCCGAACCACACAGAAGCCCCATCAGGTCCAGGCCCGTTGGCCCCATTTCCGGCCCGCCCAGCTCGACCACCTCGCCGGTGGGCAGCACCACGGTGGCGCCCATCAGGTTGTTGGTGGTGACGCCGTATTTCAGGCAATGCGCGCCGCCCGAGTTCATCGCGATATTGCCGGCGATGGTGCAGGCCAGTTGCGAGGACGGGTCGGGCGCATAGAAGAAGCCCTGCGGCTCCAGCTCGGCGCTGACCGACAGGTTGGTCACGCCGGTCTGCACGCGGATGAAGCGGTTCGCGGTGTTGATCTCCAGCACCTCGCGCAGGCGCAGAGTGGCGATGATGACCGAATCCGCCGTGGGCAGCGCCCCCCCGGCCAGCGAGGTTCCCGCACCACGCGGCACCACCGGCACGCGCATTTCGTGGCAGATGCGCATGGCGGCAGCGACCTCTTCGGTCGTGCGCGGCAGCACCACCGCCAAAGGCGGGCAGCGATAGGCGGTCAGCGCGTCGCATTCATAGGCGCGCGTCTCCTCGGGGTCCCAGATCACGGCATCCTCGGGCAGCACCTCGCGCAGGGCCGCGACGATCTGCGGCGCGCGCGCAAGAATGCCCGCATCGGGCTGGGGCATGGCGATACCGGACAAGCTCTCCTCCCTTGGTCAGGCGGCAGGCGCGGGGGCCTGCCTCTTCTTCTTGGTATAATTTTCAGACCATATTCGTCAATCGGTATTTTTCTGGACCGATAGCCAACCCTGTGCTTACATGGCGCAAGTCCGACAACCGCATGAGCGCCCATGACCGACGCTTCCGTGAAATCCCAACGCGCCGCCGAGGCCGTGGCCCAGCATATCGAATCGCTGATCCTCGAAGGGTCGCTGCGTCCCGAGGAGCGGCTCTTGCCCGAGCGCGAGCTGGCCGAGCGGCTGAACGTCTCACGCTCGACCCTGCGTGACGGGCTGAAGATCCTGGAGGAACGCGGGCTTCTGACCAGTGCCGGCGGGCGCGGCACCAAGGTGGCGCAGCTTGGCGCGGTGGCGATCGCCGATCCGCTGATCGCGATGCTGGCCCGCCATGCCGAGACCGCCGACGATTACCTGGAGTTCCGCGGCATCGTTGAAAGCGCCGCCGCGGCACTGGCGGCAGGGCGCGCCACCGACGTGGAACTGGCGCGCATCCGCGACTGCCTCGACCGCATGGACCACGCCCATGCCCGCGCCGATGCCGAGGAAGAGGCCGAGGCGGATGCCGAGCTGCATCTGCTGATCTACGAGGCCAGCCACAACCTGACGCTGCTCCAGATCATGCAGGCGCTGGCGGGGGTGCTGCGCTCGGACGTGATGCAGAACCGCAGCCGGCTGTTCGCGGTGCCGGCCATCCGCGAGCTGCTGCGCCGGCAGCACCGCGCCATTGCCGAAGCCATCATCGCCCGGGATGCCGGCGCGGCGCGGCGGGCAGCCGAGGAGCATATCGGCTATCTGCGCCAGGCCAGCCGCGAGATCCGCGAGGCCGAGGCGCGGCTGGACCTGTCGCTGCGCCGGCTGAACGGCGGCGGCGCCGGCACGCGGGCGGCCGGCGCGGCGGGCGTACGGAAATCCGCACCCGCAGCGGGCAGCTAGGCCGCGCGAAAAAGGCCGGGTCGCGGCCCGGCCTTTCGATCCCCTTTTCGATGGTCCGTCAGTCCAGGGTTACATTGGCATCGCGCACCACCGGCTCCCATTTCGCCATCTCGGCCGTGACGTGCTCGGCCAGTTCCTCGGGTGTCGAGGCGACGATGGTGGCGGAAAACTCCTTCATCCGCTCGGCCACGGCCGGGTCGGCCATGGCGGCCAGCGCGGCCTTGTTCAGCGCCTCGATGGCCTCGGGCGGCGTGCCGGCAGGGGCGAAAAGCGCGTTCCAGGTATAGGTCTCGTATCCCGGCAAGGTCTCGGCAATGGCCGGGATGTCGGGGAAGCTGGGCGCGCGTTCCGCCGTGGTCACGCCAAGCGCCCGCAGCTTGCCGCTGGCGATATGGCCGGAGGCCGAGGGCAGGTTGTCGAAGATGATCGGCACCTGATTGCCCAGCACGTCGGTCAGCGCCGGACCCGAGCCCTTGTAGGGGATATGCGTCAGCTCGATCCCGGCCATGGCCTTGAACAGCTCGCCCGACAGGTGCAGCGGCGTGCCGTTGCCGGACGAGGCATAGGCCAGCGGCTCGGTCTTGGACAGGTCGATCAGCTCCTGCACGGTATTGACCGGCAGTTCGGGGTTCACCGCCAGCACGTTCGGCACCAGCACCAGCAGCGAGACCGGCGCGAAGTCCGCGACCGGGTCATAGGGTTTCTGCTTCAGGATCAGCGGGTTCAGCGCATGGGTGGCGACCGTCGCCATCAGGATCGTGTAGCCGTCCGGGTCGGCCTTGGCGACCTGGGCGGCGCCCAGGCTGCCGCCGGCGCCGCCGACGTTCTGCACGATGACCTGCTGGCCCAGTTCCTGGCTCATGCGGTCGGCGACGATGCGGCCGACCACGTCGGTCGAGCCGCCGGCGGCGAAGGGGATCACCAGGGTGATCGGCCGCTCGGGGTATTCGGCGGCGGCGGCGCCTGCGAGGCCAAGCGCCATGGCGGCGCCCAGCAGCAGGCGGCGGGTGATGGATGCGGTCATGGTTTCCTCTCTGTTGAATGTCTTACGCATCGCTTTCGGTAAAGACCTCGTCCCGGCGCTTGCGGATCTGCGGCAGGAAGACCAGCACCAGCACGACCAGCGACAGGCCAAGCAGGGTGGCGCTGATCGGACGGGTCAGGAAGGTCATGGGATCGCCCCGCGACAGGATCATCGCCCGGCGCAGGTTCTCTTCCAGCAGCGGGCCCAGGACGAAGCCCAGCAGCAGGGGCGCCGGCTCGCAGCGCAGCTTGGACATGACATAGCCCAGAAGCCCGAAGAAGGCGACGGCATAGAGGTCATAGGTGTTCGAGGCCACCGAATAGACCCCGATCGAGCACATTGCCATGATGATCGGGAACAGCACATAATAAGGCACGGTCAGCAGCCTGACCCACAGCCCGATCAGCGGCAGGTTCAGGATCACCAGCATCAGGTTGCCGATCCACATGCTGGCGATGATCCCCCAGAACAGCGCCGGCTGTTCGCTGACCACGTTCGGTCCCGGCACGATGCCCTGGATGATCATCGCGCCGATCATCAGCGCCATGACCGGGTTCGCCGGAATGCCCAGCGTCAGCAGCGGGATGAACGAGGTCTGCGCCCCGGCATTGTTGGCGCTTTCCGGGCCTGCGACGCCGGCCAGCGCGCCCTTGCCGAACTCCTGCGGGCGGGCCGAGACCTTCTTCTCGATCGTGTATGAGGCGAAGCTGGCCAGGATCGCGCCGCCGCCCGGCAGGATGCCCAGGACCGAGCCGACGCCGGTGCCGCGCAGGACCGGGCCGATCATCTGCCTGAACTCCTCGCGGGTGGGAAACAGGCGGCTGATGTTTTTGGTCATCACCTCGCGGTCATGCTCGTCCTCGAGGTTGCGCAGGATCTCGGCGATGCCGAAGACGCCCACCGCGACGGCGACGAAGTTCAGCCCGTCGGCATATTGCGTGATGCCCAGGGTGAAGCGCGGCGCGCCGGTATAGATGTCGGTGCCGACGATGCCCAGAAGCAGGCCCAGCACCACCATGGCCAGCGCCTTCAGGACCGAGCCATGCGCCAGCGCCACCGACATGACCAAGCCCATGACCATCAGGCTGAAATACTCGGCCGCGCCGAATTTCAGCGCCACCGCGGTCAGCGGCGGGGCGAAGATCGCGACCAGGAAGGTCGCGACGGTCCCGGCAAAGAACGACCCCAGCGCCGCCGTGGCCAGCGCCGTGCCGGCGCGGCCCTTGCGCGCCATCTGGTAGCCGTCGATGGCGGTCACGGCGGACGAGCTTTCGCCCGGCATGTTGATCAGGATCGCCGTGGTCGAGCCGCCGTATTGCGCGCCGTAATAGATCCCCGCCAGCATGATGAGCGAGCTGACCGGCTCGAGCTGGAAGGTGATCGGCAAAAGCATGGCGATGGTCGCCGTGGCGCCGATGCCCGGCAGCACCCCGATCAGCGTGCCCAGCAGCACGCCGATCAGGCAGAAGGCCAGGTTCGCCAGCGACGAGGCGACCGAGAAGCCGAGCGCGAGATTGCTGAGAAGATCCATGCCGCCCCCTTTCTAGAACTGGACCCAGGGGCCGAAGCGCCGGAACGGCAGGCCGAGCCCGTAGCTGAAGATGAGCGTGGACAGGAGCGTCACCGCCACCGCCAGGATCAGCGCCGCCAGCGGCCGCATCCGCACCGAGGCCTGCGAGGCGATCAGCGTGGTCAGGAACAGCGCCGGCACGAAGCCCAGGCCGCGCACGGTCAGGCCGAAGAAGATCGGCGCCGGCAGGATGAACAGGATGCCGCGCCAGGCGACCTTGCCGAAGGGCTCGTCATCCTCGCGGCCGAAGGCGCGCAGAAAGACGATCAGCCCCAAGAGGAACAGGATCCCCGACAGCACCATCGGGAAATAGCCGGGTCCCATGCGCAGCGATGTGCCGATCTCCAGCCCCGTCGTCTGCCAGCCGAAGAACCCCGCCGCCGCCATCAAGAGCAGCCCGGCGGCGATGTCGGTCCCGTCCTTGGGTTTCGTGGACATGTGTTTCCCCCCTGCTTGCAGCAGGCCCCGCCGCGCATCGCGGGCGGCGGGGCGCGCGCCGGTTCAGTCGGCGTAGACGCCCGCGGCCTCGATCACCGGCTTCCAGCGGGCGATCTCGGCCTCAAGCTTGGCCTGAAGCGCCGCGGGCGTCGCATCCTCGGCCGGCGAAGGCGACGTGCCCAGGTCGGCCATGGCCTTCACGACCCCCTCGTCGGCCAGCGCCGATTGCAGCGATTGCGACAGCCGCTCGTTCACCTCGGCCGGCGTCCCCTTGGGGGTATAGATGCCGTGCCAGATCGAGACGTCGAAGCCTTCAAGCCCGCTTTCCATCGCCGTGGGCAGGTCCGGGAACAGCTCCAGCCGCTCGGGCGTGGTCACGGCATAGGCCTTGATCGTGCCGCCCTTGATCTGCTGCGTGGTGTTGGTGGTCTGGTCGCACATGATGTCGGTCTGCCCGCCCAGCAGGTCGGTCATCGCCGGGCCGGTGCCCTTGTAGGGGACCGTCACCAGCGGCGCCTCCAGCGCCGACATCAGCATCATGCCGCACAGATGCGAGGCCGAGCCGATGCCGGCATTGGCCAGCGTCAGGTTGTCGGCATTGTCCTTGACGTAAGAGATGAAGGCGGTGAAGTCGTCCGGCTCGAAATCCTTGCGGGCGACGACGACCATCGGCACCTCGGTGACAAGGCCGACATAGTCGAAGGCGTTCAGCGTGTCATAGGCCAGGTTGCGGTAAAGCGTGGCCGAGGTCGCCATGCCGATATGGTGCAGCAGCACCGTATAGCCGTCCGGATCGGCCTTGGCGACGTTGCCGGCGCCCAGCGTGCCGCCGGCGCCGCCGATATTCTCGACGATGATCTGCTGGCCCAGGTCGGCCGACATGCGCTCGGCCACCATGCGCGCCACCGTATCGGTCGGCCCGCCGGCGGCGAAAGGCACCACCATGGTGATCTGGCGCTGCGGCCAGTCCTGCGCAAAGGCCGGCGCGATCAGCATCGTCGTGGCGCAAAGCGCGCCGAGAAGCTTTGGATAAGCCATATCCCCTCCCAAGAATTCTGACTTCGGCCGACGTCCTCCTCGACGCGGCCACTGGACAAAAGGTGCGATCGCTTGCGCCTCCGGCACAAATCAAAAACGAACCGCACCCCGCGATAATCGCACGGATGGGTCAAAAATGGGTGGAAAAGGTAACATGGCGCGCGAATGATGGGTGGATTTTCACCCATACGCCCGTTCAACCGGCATCGTCCTCGGCGGCGTCCAGGATCAGGCGGCGGTCCAGCCCGTATTTCTGCATCTTCTCGTAGAGCGTCTTGCGCGAGATGCCCAGCGTCTCGTAGACCGGGCGCAGCTTGCCGCCATGGGCGGCGATGGTGCCGGCGATCAGGCTGCGCTCGAACTCGGCCACCCGGTCGGACAGGCGCGCGCCCTGCGCGGGACCGATCTCGGCCCCTTCCAGCCCCAGCACGAAACGCTCGGCCAGGTTGCGCAGCTCGCGCACATTGCCCGGCCATTCCTTGGCGGCAAGGCCCGACAGGAAGGCGGCGGGCGCCTCGCGCTCGGGGATGTTGTGGCGCGCGGCCGCCTCGCGCAGCAATTGCAGGAACAGCAGCGGAATGTCCTCGCGCCGGGCCGAAAGCGGCGGGACATGCAGCACCGCGACGTTCAGCCGCCAGAACAGGTCCTCGCGGAAACGGCCCTGCGCGACCAGCTCCTCCAGATCGACCTTGCTGACGGCGACGAAGCGCACGTCAAGGGCCACCGGGTCGTTCGAGCCGAGCCGGGTGATCGTCCGCTCCTGCAGCACCCGCAGCAGCTTGGCCTGCAGATCCGGCGGCATCGAGCCGATCTCGTCCAGCAGCACGGTGCCGCCGCGCGCATGTTCGAACTTGCCGTATCGCGGCCGCAGCGCGCCGGGAAAGGCGCCCGGCTCATGGCCGAACAGCTCGGATTCGATCAGCGCCTCGGGCAGGGCGGCGCAGTTGATGGCGATGAAGGGCCGGCCGGCGCGGGCCGAGATGTCGTGCAGCGTGCGCGCCACCACCTCTTTCCCGGCGCCGGTCGGACCGATGATCAGCGTATCGGCATCCGAGGCGCCGATGGCACGCAGCCGATAGCGCAGGTCGACCATGACCTGGGTGCGGCCCGGCAGCCGCGCCTCGACATCGTCGCGCTTGCCGGCGACGGCGCGCAGCCGGCGGTTCTCCAGCACCAGCCCGCGGTGGTCGATGGCGCGGCGGATCACCGTGGCCAGTTCCTGCACGACGAAGGGCTTTTCGATGAAGTCATAGGCACCGCCGCGGATCGCCTCGACCGCCAGCGGCACCTCGGCATGGCCGGTGACCAGGATCACCGGGATCTCGGGATCGACCTCGTGCAGCCGGCCCAGAAGCGTCATCCCGTCCATGCCCGGCATGCGGATGTCGCTGACCACCGCGCCGGCAAAGCCCGAACCGGCCAGCGCCAGCGCCTCCTCGCCCGAGGCCAGCGCCTCGACGGTGAAGCCCGCCAGTTCCAGCGCCTGCGCGGTCGAGCTGCGCATCTGCTCGTCATCCTCGACCAGAAGCACGCGCGGGGTCATGCGGCGGCCTCGGCGGCGCCGGCGGCGGGCAGGATCACGCGGAACTCGGCGCCGGGGTCCATGTTGCGGCAGGCGATCTCGCCGCCGAAATCGCGCACGATATTGGCGGTGATCGACAGGCCGAGCCCCAGCCCCGCCCCCATGCCCTTGGTGGTATAGAACGGGTCGAAGATGCGCGCGGCGATGGCATCGGGCACGCCCGGCCCGCGGTCGCGCACCCGGATGGCGATGCGCCCGCCCTCGGCCCGCGCCGAAAGCGTGATGCGGCGATCCGCGCCGCCCTCGACCGCGTCGGCGGCATTGGTGATCAGGTTCACCAGCACCTGCTGCAAGCGCGTCGGCCCCGCCCGCAGCGGCGGCAGGTCGGCGGGCACGTCCAGTTCGAGCGTCGCGCCGCTGCTGGCCAGCCGGGCGGCGACGATGGTGCGCGTCTCCTCCAGCAGCCCGGCCAGCGCCACCGCGCCCAGCACATCGTCGGGCTTTCTTGCCGCGTGCCGCAGATGCTTGCCGATGGCGGCCATCCGGTCCACCAGCAGCAGGATCTGGGCGATGTTCTCGCGCGCGCGGGCGTGTTCGCCGCGCTCGATCAGGATTGCCGCGCTGTCGGCATAGTTGCGCGCCGCCGCCAGCGGCTGGTTGATCTCATGCGAGAGCGAGGCGGACATCTGTCCCAGCGCCGCCAGCTTGCCGACCTGCACCAGGCTGGCCTGCGCGGCCCGCAGCTCGGCCTCGGTGGCGCGGCGCTCGGCGATTTCCTGTTCCAGCTGATCGTTCACCCGCGCCAGATCGGCGGTGCGCTCGACCACGCGGCGCTCCAGCTCGGCGGTGGCGAATTGCTGCATGGCCAGCCGCTCGGCCGCCTGCGCGCGGCGCTGGCGCCACATCATCAGCCCGAAGCCCGCGACCGACAAGAGCAGCGCGAGGCTCAGCACCGCCAGCCGCGCCTCGGCCCGCAGCTCGGCGCTGTCCAGCAGCACATGCACGGTCCAGCCCGCGCCCGGCATCTCTTCCGAGGCGACGATATAATCGTGGCCGCCCCCGGCCTCGTCGCCGAGCGCCGGCGGCAGGCGAAAGACCGGCACGCCGTGCAGCTCCAGCCGCTGCATCGGAAACTCGGCCAGCGGCGTGCCGGCATAGCGGCGCGAGGATTCGGTCCGCGCCAGCCGTTCCGGCGTCAGCGGCCGGATGCTGTGGTAAAGCCAGCTCGGTTCCGAGGACAGGAAAGCCGCGCCCTCGGGGTCGGTCACCAGCACGCGATACTGGTTGCCGCGCCAGGAGGCCTCGATCCGGTCCACGCCGATCTTGACCGCGACGACGGCGGTGATCCGGCCCGCATCGTCCTGCACCGGGGCCGAGAAGAAATAGCCCCGCACCCCCGAAGTGGTGCCGATGCCGTAGAACCGCCCCTGCCGGCCCGCCATGGCGTCGATGACATAGGGCCGATAGCTGAAATTCTGCCCGACAAAGCTGGCGGGACCAAGATAGCCGGAATGGGCGATGGTCTCGCCGTCCGGCAGGATCAGGTAGATGTCCGAGGCCTGCACCGCCTCGTTCTGCTCGGCCAGCCACTGGTTGGTTTCCTGCCGAAGGGCGGCGTTGCCGGGATCGGCGGCAAGCTGGTGGATCAGGTCCAGATCGCCGACCAGCTGCGGCACTACCTCGTAGCGCGCCAGATCGGCGTTGAGCGCGTTCACCGTCAGCCGCAGCGCGGTGGCAGCGCGGGCATGGCCCTCGCGGAAATAATGCTGATAGGCAAGCTGCGCGCCCAGCCACAGGACGGCCGCCACGCAGGCCAGACCGGCAGCCAGCCGCCAGCGATCCATCCCCGGCCGGTGCGCCGCCGGCTCTATCCGCATCTGGCCCCCCGCATCCCGCTGCCCCTTGCGCCATCCTCTGGTGCGGAATCTGACAGCAAGGCCGGCTGCGCGCAACCGGCCCGTGCCCCCGTCAGGACAGCGCCCGGCGCGCCGCCGCCCGGCCGGCCAGCGCGCCATAGGCGGCGCCTGCGACCATAAAGGTCGCCGGTGCGGAAAGCGAGGCCGCGGTGCCGCCGGCGAAATGCAGCGCCAGCCCTGCGCCCGAGGCCAGCAGCCAGGCCCCCAGCCCCGCCGGGTTGACCGCCCGCGCCTGCGCCGGATCGGCGTCGCCCGCGCCGCGATCCGTCGCGATATGGACCAGCGCGATGCCGACCCAGGCCACGACGAAGATGCCCTGATAGGCCAGCGCCTGCAGGATATAGGCAAAGACATCGGCCAGCATCAGCGCATAGGCGATGGCGCCGACCACGCAGGCCCAGACCCATTTCGGCAGGTGCAGGCGGAAGGCGGTCTCGGCAAAGCTCTCCATGTTCACCGCGGCGAGGTAATAGTTCGCGGTGTTGATCCGGGTCTGCGAGATCCAGACGAAGGCGAGGCCCGCCACGCCCATCAGCTGCACCAGCGCGAAGACGACCGAGACCTCGGACACCCCGCCCTCGGTCGGCAGGCTGGCAGCCAGGAAGATGCCGACAAGGCCGTTGAGCAGGAAGGCCACGGCATAGAAGGGCGCGCCGAAGTTGATAATGGCGTGGAAGCGCGCATCCTCGGGCCGGCCGAAGCGGGCATAGTCATAGGTGAACATCATCAGGATCCAGACGCCCATATAGGCGGTGAAGCAGTCCCACCAGCCGCCGGCGGGCGCGCCGCCCTCGGGGCCAAGGTTCAGCCAGGCGTCCGAATAGCCGTATTCCGCCACCGCCAGCGCCACCGCGGCGACCAGCCCCAGCAGGTAGAAGGGCAGCAGCACGCCGTTGAACTTGTCCAGCCAGTTCTGGATCGAGCCGAAGATCAGCGCCACCGAATAGACCGCCACCACCAGCGCCGCCAGCGGATAGGAGATGCCGGCATATTCCCGCAGGGCGACGGCGATGACCGAGCCCTCGAACACCGCGTAATAGATGGCGGTGGCAAAGAAGATCAGCGTCGCCACCGCCGCCCCGCTGCGGCCCAGAAGGAGGCGCGAGAACAGCGAGACGCTGAGCCCGGTGCGGATCGCGTGCCGCACCAGCACCGCGTTCACCGCCGCATAGGCGATGACCGACAGCACCAGCCCGATGATGGCGTTCCTTGCGCCATAGGCCAGCGCCAGCGAGGCGGCGATGACCAGGTAGAACATGGCCGAGCAGACCGACCACCAGGCCATGGTCAGCGGCAGCCGGCCCATGCGCCGGTCGCGCGGCACCGGCCGGTCCGAGAATTCCAGGTCTTCCGAATTGTCCAAAGATCCAGCCATGGCTGAAGCTCCCTGTTTGGTTCTTGTGATTGGTTGGGATGGGCGGGGCCTCGCGCGGCCCCGCCGCGGCCTTGGTCAGGCCTTGGTCAATGCCGCGGCCCTTTCGGGCGCAGCGCCGGCGGCGCTGGCCACGGTCACGACATAGACGCCGTTGCCTTCCAGTTCGGCGACCCAGCCCGGCTCGATGACGATGGTGGTCGTCACCTCCTGGATGACCGCCGGGCCGGTGACGACGTCGCCCGCGCCCAGCTTCGCGCCGTCATAGACCGGGGTCTCGTGCTTGCGGCCCGAGGCGTCGAAGATCATCTCGCGCGTGCCGGACAGCGCCGCATGGGCGCCTGCGCCCTGCGCGATGCGCATCCGCGCCGGCCGCTCGACCGCGCCCGAAATGGCGCTTTCCACGTTCACCACCTCGACGGGGCTGTGCGGCTCGGCATAGGTGTAAAGCTCTTCGTGGCGGGCGTGGAACGCGGCCTTGAGACGTTCCAGCGCCGCCTCGTCGATCGGGAAGGGATCGACGCTGACCGTGCATTCATGCACCTGCCCGACATAGCGCATGTCCAGGCTGCGGCGGATGCCGATCCGGTCGGGCGCGAAATCGTCGGCCAGCAGGTCGGCGCGGCCCTTCTCCTCCAGCCGGGCGAAGGTCTCGTCCAGCCGCCTGGCCGCCTCGGCCCCTTCCAGCCGCGCGGCGATGGGGGCCATGTAGTTGTATTTCACGTCCGAGATGATCTGCCCGAAGGCGCAAAGCCCCGAGGCGAGCTTGGAGACCAGCACCTTGCCGATGCCCATCTCGCGCGCCAGCGCCGTGATATGCGCGCCCGTGGCGCCGCCGGCGCAGTTCAGCACGAAGTCGCGCGGATCGTAGCCCCGCTCGACTGAAACCCTGCGGATCGCATTCACCATGTTGTTGTTGACGATGGTGAACATGCCGTAGGCCGCGGTCTCGACGCTGATGCCCAGGGGCTCGGCCAGGTGCTTGCGGATCGCCTCGCGCGCCTTCTCGATGCTGAGCGGCAGGCGGCCGCCGACCAGGCCCTCGGGGTTCAGGTAGCCCAGCACGAGGTTCGCGTCGGTCGTGGTCGGCCTTTCGCCGCCCTTGCCATAGCAGGCCGGGCCGGGTTCCGAGCCCGCCGATTGCGGCCCCATCTGCATCAGCCCCATCGAGTCGATCCAGCCGATCGATCCGCCGCCCGCGCCCAGGGTTTCCACCTGAATCATCGGGATACCAATGCGATAGCGCAGAAAGTCGATGTTCTTTGACACATTCGCCTGCCCGTCGCGGGTCAGGGTGATGTCGAAGCTGGTGCCGCCCATGTCCACGGTGATGATGTCCGAAAGCCCGTAGGGCTCGCCCAGATAGAGCGCCGCGCGCGGCGCCGAGGCGGGGCCGGAATTGATCGCATAGACCGACTGGTCCGAGACCACCGACCCCAGCGCCAGCCCGCCGTTCGACTGGAAATAGCGCACCGGCTGACGCGCGCCGAGGCCTTGGAAATAGCCGTCCACCGCCTGCACATAGCGCGACAGGATCGGCGCGAGATAGGCGTTCACGATGGCGGTCGAGGTGCGGGTATATTCGCGCACCTGCGGATAGAGCTGGCTGCCGAGGGTCAGGCGCGCCTCGGGCATCATCTCGCGCACGATCTCGGCGGCGCGGAGTTCGTGATCGGGATGCAGGACGGACCAGACGAAGCTGATGGCCACCGATTCGACGCCCTCGCGCAGGAAATGCCGGCAGGCCTCGCGCACCTCGTCCTCGTTCAGCGGCGTGTGGACGGCGCCGGTCGAGATCACCCGCTCGCTGATCCCGCGCCGCAGGTAGCGCGGCACCAGCATGGTCGCGGGCGGATAGTCCGGGTCGTAGCGATAGCCGTCCTCCTTGTGGCCGAGGCGGATCTCGATGCTGTCCTCGTGGCCCTTGGTGGCGATCAGGCCGGTCCTGGCGCCGCTATGGGTGATCAGCGCATTGAGCCCGACCGTGGTGCCGTTGATGCACAGGTCGGCGTTCGAGACGAGGTCGCGCGGGCCGATGCCCGTCTCCTCCTCGATCACGGCAAGGCCGTTCCTGATGGCCAGGGTCGGGTCCTGCGGGGTGGAAAGCGCCTTGAAGATGCGCAAGCCCCCCTCGCGGTCGGCGAGGATGAAATCGGTGAAGGTGCCGCCGGCGTCGATGCCAAGGCGATATTGGTGTTTCATGGCGGGTTCCATCTTTGGCTGCGGTTCGCGGGTCCGGCGCCGGGGGCTTCGCGCCCCCGGACCCCCGCGGGGTATTTGGAAAACAGAGAAGGGCTTATGCGGCGCGCAGGGCGGCGGTGGCGGCGTGATCGACGGCGAGGGTCGCGGCATCGGCGATGACGACGCCATAGTCGAGCCGCGCGCCCTCGAGGCTGACGAGGCCGTTTCGGACATCCTCGACCACCTTCTCGACCGGGCGGGCATAGGGGTCGCCGTAGCCGCCGCCGCCGGGATTGCGGTTCGCGGCGCGCTCGCCGGGCTGGATGGTCTCGATGACGTTTTCGGTGATGACCTGCGTCTCGCCGCCCCGCGTCACTTCCAGCCGGCCGACCTTGGGCGGGATCAGGGTCGAGCGGGCGCCAGCCGCGCCCATGGCCGGGATGCGGCGGCCCTCGCCGAAGGTGACGAGCGTCATCGGGCTGTCCAGCGGCTCGACCTCCCAGCAGGTGCCCGAGCCGCCGCGGAACTGGCCGGCGCCGCCCGAATCCTGCATCAGGGAATAGCGGTGGATGATGATCGGATAGCTGTGCTCCAGCATCTCGATATCGCCCGAGGTCAGCGCGCCGAAGCAGCATTCCGGCCCGCAGGCATGCCAGCCGTCCTGGCTGGCCGTGGCCCCCGCCCCCGAGATGATCGAGGCCAGCACCATGGTCACATATTCCTCGTCATGGCGCTTGTCCCAGCCGGCGATGTTGCAGCCATTGGCATGGCCCCAGCTGGCCGAGACCTTGGCCGGCGCCGCCTGTTCAAAGGCCAGCCGCACCGCATCGGTCAGCGTCTCCATCGGCGTGGTGGTGCAGTTCATGTGCGGCGCGGGCGACTTCGCGTTGCAAAGCGTGCCCTTGGGGCCCATGTCGGTGGTCACGCAGCGATAGAGCCCCTCGTTATAGGGCGGCGGCAATTGCGCGAACATCATCAGGCCCAGATAGACGCCGGAATGGCTGTTGCCTTCGTAGCTGTTGATGAAATAGGGCACCTGCGGCGGCGAGCTGATGGCGATGTGGCAGCCGTCGCCCCGGATCGTCACCGTGGCGGTGATGTCCATGTCGCCGAAGCCGTGGCCGGCATCCTCGAGCACCGCCGTGCCGGTATAGGTGCCGTCCGGGACCTGCGCGATGAGCTTGCGCATATGCGCCTCGGCCATGTCCAGAAGCTCGGCGATGCAGTCCTGCACCACCTGCTTGCCGTATTTGTCCATCAGCCGGACCAGGTTGCGGGCGCCGACCTGGCAGGCGCCGATCAGGGCGTTGAAATCGCCCTCCTGGTCGCGGCGCGCGCGCATGTTGGTCAGCAGCAGGTTCATCACGTCGTGGCGCGGCTTGCCGCGGTCCCAGAGCTTGACCGGCGGGATGCGCAGCCCCTCGGCATAGATCTCGGTCGCGTTGGGGTTGTAGCCGGCGGGGACCGGGCCGCCGACATCGGTCAGGTGGCCCTTGCAGACGGTCCAGAACACCAGCTCGCCCTGGTAGAAGACCGGGTAATACATGCAGGTATCGATGATATGGCTGCCGCCATAGGCCGGGTCGTTGTGCAGGATCAGGTCGCCCTCGTGGATGTCGCCCTGAAAGAAGCTCGCGACCGATTTCATCGCCGGGATCAGGCTGCCGAGGTGGATGGGGATGTCCTGGCCCTGCAGGATCATCTCGGGCGTGTGATTGAAGAGCGCGGTCGAATAATCATGCGCGAGGTTGAAGACCGAGCTGCGGGCGGTCTGTTCCAGCGTCAGCGTCATCTCGCGCTGCGTGGTCTCGAGCACGCCGCGCACCACCGAAAGCGTGATGGGGTCGGGTTTGGGTCTGGTCATGGCGTTTCCCTGTCTGGGCCGCATGGGCGCGCGCAGCAGGGCAGCCGGGAATCGGCTGGTCATGGTCTTCTCCCTGCGGCGTGCCGCCTGGCGCGGCATCTTTTCGGTCGGACCATGGTGCGGCGGCGGCGGCGCCCGGTCTTGGCGCTGGGTGCGGAGAAACTTGTCGTTCCGTGCAGGCTTGCCGATCCGCCCGGCAGGATTGGTGCCTGCCGGCCTTCGCGCCAGTTTTCTTTTGCCCGATTGCTCGCGGCAGGCTACGAATCGCCCAAGCGATGCGGGGAGGCGCATCATGACCCTGGAAAGCTACAGCACCGCCGCGACCGCGCCGCCCGAACGCGCGGCGCATTGGTCGGCCATCATCGCGGATACCTATTTCCCGCTGCAGCTGAGCTATCGCGATCCCGCCACCTTCCAGGGCCGGCTGGAGCGGCGCAGCGCCGGGCCGGTGTCGCTGTCGCGGCTGCGCACCGAACCGGCGCGCTATGAGCGGGTGCCCGGGCTGATCCGGCAGGGCGAGGCCGAGGAATACCTGGTCACCATTCCCAGCCTCGCGCCGGTGCTGTTCCGCCAGCTGGGCCGCGACATCACCTGCGCCCCCGGCGGCTTCCTCATCGAGCGCGGCGACGAGCCCTATCGCTTCGCCTATCAGGCGCGCAACGACCTGCTGGTGATGAAGATCGCCCGCAGCGCGCTGGCCGAAAGGCTGCGCCAGCCGGACCGGCTTTGCGCCACGGTCTTCGACGGGCGCGAGGGCTTGGGCGGTCTGTTCGCCGAGACGGTGCGCCGCGCCCATGCCATGCCCGCCGATTCCGCGGCGGCAGACGTGCTGGGCCGGCACCTGATCGAGTTGCTGGCGCTGGCCCTGGACCGGCAGGCGGAAACCGACGGCGGCGCCGCCACGGCGGTCCGCGCCGCGCATCTGAAGCGCGCGCAGGACGCGATCCTGCGCAGCCTGACCGATCCGGCCCTGTCGCCCGAGACGGTGGCGGCGGCCTGCGGCATCTCGAAGCGCTATCTGCACGACCTGTTCGGCGATACCGGGACCACGGTGGCGCAATTCATCCGCGAGGCGCGGCTGAAGGCGGCGCGGGACATGCTGCAGATGCCGGGCGACCTGTCGCTGGCCGCCGTCGCCTATCGCTTCGGCTTCAGCGACCAGGCGCAATTCTCGCGGCTGTTCCGGGCCATGTTCGGCCAGACCCCCAGCGGCTATCGCGCCGCCTGCCGCGCCGGGCGGCAGGGCTAGGGTTCAGCCCTGAAAGCGCCAGTCGCCCTCGCCAAGCGCCGGGGCGGCGCGTTCCGTCACCAGCGGGCTGCGCGAGAAGCGCAGCGGGCTGCGCAGCCCCGCGATGCCCTCGGGCGCGATTAGCAGGCCGCGCGCCTGCACCTGCGGTTCGGCCAGGGCCTCGGCCACGTCGTTGACCGGGCCCGCGGGCACCCCCGCCCCTTCCAGCGCAGCGATCAGCGCGGCGCGGGTAAAGCGGGATGTGGCCTGCGCCAGCAGCGGCACCAGCCGCGCGCGGTTCGCCACCCGGGCGGGGTTGGTGGCAAAATCCGGCTCTGCCGCCAGCTCGGGCATTTCCAGCACCCGGCACAGCGCCGCGAATTGCCGGTCATTGCCGCAGGCGACGATCAGATGCCCGTCCGAGGCCGGGAAAAGCTGATAGGGCACGATATTCGGATGCGCATTGCCCAGCCGATGCGGCACCGCGCCGCCCAGCAGGTAATTCGTTGCCTGATTGGCCAGCACCGCCACCCCGCAATCCAGAAGCGACAGGTCCAGATGCTGGCCCAGACCCGACCGCGCCCGCTCGGCCAGTGCGGCCTGCACGGCGATCACCCCGTAAAGCCCGGTGAAGATGTCGATCCAGGCCACGCCGACCTTTTGCGGCTCGCCCTGCGGATCGCCGGTCAGGTCCATGATGCCCGACATGCCCTGAATCAGGAAATCATAGCCCGGCTGCGCCGCGCGCGGCCCGTCCTGCCCGAAGCCGGTGATCGAGGCATAGACCAGCCGCGGATTGCGCGCCGAAAGCGTCTGGTAGTCCAGCCCGAACTTGCGCAATCCGCCCAGCTTGAAATTCTCGATCACCACATCGGCCTGGTCGATCAGCGCCCGCAGCCGCTCCAGGTCGGCGGGGTCGTTGAAGTCGCAAGTCACCGAACGCTTGCCGCGATTGGCGGCATGGAAATAGGCCGCGACCCGTTCGGTGGTGCCGTCTGCACGCGGCCGCTCGATGAAGGGCGGGCCCCAGCGGCGGGTGTCGTCGCCCTCGGGCGCCTCGACCTTGATCACCTCGGCGCCCAGATCGGCCAGCGTCTGGCCGATCCACGGCCCGGCAAGGATGCGCGCCAGTTCGACGACGCGCAGCCCCTTCAGCGCCGGCTGATCCATCACGCGAACGCCTGGATGCCGGTCTGCGCCCGGCCGAGGATCAGCGCATGCACGTCATGCGTGCCCTCATAGGTGTTCACCGTCTCCAGGTTCTGCGCGTGCCGCATGACGTGATAGCCGATCTGGATGCCGTTGCCGCCATGCATGTCGCGGGCCTGGCGGGCGATCTCCAGCGCCTTGCCGCAATTGTTGCGCTTGACGATGGAGATCATCTCGGGCGCGAACTTGCCCTCGTCGAAAAGCCGCCCGACCCGCAGGCTGGCTTGCAGGCCCAAGGCGATCTCGGTCTGCATGTCGGCGAGCTTCTTCTGGTAAAGCTGCGTCGCGGCCAGCGGGCGGTTGAACTGGTGGCGATCCAGCCCGTATTGCCGGGCGCGGAACCAGCAATCCTCGGCCGCGCCCATGGCGCCCCAACTGATGCCGTAGCGCGCGCGGTTCAGGCAGCCGAAGGGACCGCCCATGCCCTCGATATTCGGAAGCAGCGCATCCTCGCCGACCTCGACATTCTCCATCACGATCTCGCCGGTGATCGAGGCGCGCAGGCTCAGCTTGCCCTCGATCTTGGGCGCCGAAAGGCCGGGCGTGCCCTTGTCCAGCACGAAGCCGCGCACCTTGCCGCCATGCGCCTCGGACTTGGCCCAGACCACGAAGACATCGGCGATGGGCGCGTTCGAGATCCACATCTTGGACCCGTTCAGCACATAGCCGCCCCCGGTCTTGCGGGCCACGGTGCGCATGCCGCCGGGGTCGGAGCCCGCGTCGGGCTCGGTCAGGCCGAAGCAGCCGATGAACTCGCCCGAGGCCAGTTTCGGCAAGTATTTCTGCTTCTGCTCTTCGCTGCCATAAGCCTCGATCGGGAACATCACCAGCGAGCTTTGCACCGAGGCCATCGAGCGATAGCCCGAATCGATGCGCTCGATCTCGCGCGCGACCAGGCCATAGGCGACGTAAGAGGCACCGACGCCGCCATAGGCCTCGTCCACGGTGACGCCCAGCAGGCCCGAGGCGCCCATTTCGCGGAATATCTCGGGATCGGTTTCCTCGTTCAGATAGGCGGCCTCGACGCGCGGCGCCAGCCGGTCGGCGGCGAAGGCCGCGGCGGTGTCGCGGATCATCCGCTCTTCCTCGGTCAGCTGATCCTCAAGCAGGAACGGGTCGGACCACGAGAAAGGGCTGCCCTTATGCGATTTCGTCGTCACGTCATGCCTCATGCGCTGATGCTGTCGGATCATTCATTACCGCTTTCAAACCAAGCCGGAAAATGGATAATCCTCATTACTTCATGCACGGGGTGAATGTTCTTGCGGCACAGGCGCTTTCTTCCGAACCTCAGCCTGCTGCTGGCCTTCGACGCGGTGATGCGCACCGGCTCGGTCACCGGCGCGGCGCAGGACCTAGGGCTGACGCAAAGCACGGTCAGCCGGCTGTTGCAAAGCCTGGAGGCGCAGCTGGGGCAGGAGCTGTTCATCCGCCACAAGAAGCGCCTGACCCCGACCGAGGCGGCCGAGCGGTATTTCCGCGACATTTCCGCCGCGCTCGACCTGATCCAGCGCGGCAGCATGTCGCTGATCGCCAATCCCGACGGCGGCAGCCTGGACCTGGCCGTGCTGCCGACCTTTGCCACGCGCTGGCTGGCGCCGCGGCTGCCGGATTTCCTGTCGGCCCATCCGGGGGTGTCGATCAACCTGACCACCCGCTTCCGCCGCTTCAGCTTCGACGAGGAACCCTTTGACGCGATGATCTTTTACGGCCGGGACGACTGGCCGGGGGCCGAGCACCTGAAGCTGTTCGATGAACGCCTCACCGCCTGCGCTTCGCCCGATCTTCTGGCCCGGCGGCCCGTAACGGCGCCCGCCGATCTGGCGGGAATGGTGCTGCTGCAATTGCCGACCCGCCCGGACGCCTGGCAGGCATGGTTCCGGGGCCAGGGCGCCGAGCCGCCGGCGCCGCTGGACGGGATGATGATGGACCAGTTCTCGATGATGATCCAGGCGGCGATCTCGGGGCTGGGGATCGCGCTGCTGCCCGATTACCTGGCCCGGGTCGAGATCGCCGAGGGCCGGCTGGCGCCGGTGCTGCGGCAGGGCGTTCCGGGCAGCGGCGCCTATTGGCTGGCCTGGCCGGCGCGCAAGGCCGGGCTGAAGCCGCTGGCGGCCTTTCGCGACTGGCTCGCCGCCCGCATGGCGCGGGACGGCATGGGTTAGGGGCCGCCCGCCTTCAGGCCGGGACCAGCGCCGCCTCGATGGCCGCTTCCAGAATCTCCAGCGCCTCGGACAGCTGCGCGTCGGGAATGGTCAGCGGCGGCAGCAGGCGGATGACGTTGTAGCGCGTGCCGCAGGACAGCAGGATCAGCCCGCGCGCCTCGGCCTCGGCCACGATGGCGGCGGTCAGTTGCGCGTCTGGCTGGCTGCGGTCGCCGGCCTGCACCAGCTCGAAGGCATTCATCGCGCCAAGGCCGCGCACATCGCCGATGGCCGGGAAGCGTTCGGCCAGCTTTTGCAGGCGCGAGCGGATGGCCGAGCCGATTTCCTCGGCGCGGGCGCAAAGGTCTTCGTCCTCGATCACCTCCAGCACCGCCAGCGCGGCGGCGATGGCCAGCGGGTTGCCGGCATAGGTGCCGCCCAGCCCGCCCGGCGCGGGCGCGTCCACGATCTCGGCCCGGCCGGTGACGGCGGACAGCGGAAAGCCCCCGGCCAGCCCCTTGGCCATGGTCACCAGGTCGGGCGCGATGCCGGCATGCTGGAACCCGAACATGCGGCCGGTGCGGGCCATGCCGGCCTGGATCTCGTCGCCGATCAGCACGATGCCGTGGCTGTCGCAGATGCGGCGCAGCGCGGCCAGGAATTCGGGCGGGGCGACGTTGAAGCCGCCCTCGCCCTGCACCGGCTCGACGACGATCGCCGCCACCCGCCGGGGGTCGATGGACGAGGCCAGCAGCGTCTCCAGATGCGCAATCGCCTGCGCGACCGACACGCCGGCCATGGCGTTGGGGAAGATCGCGTGGTGGATCTCGGGCGGCATGGCGCCGAAACCGGCCTTGTAGGGCGCGACCTTGCCGGTCAGCGCCATGCCCAGAAGCGTGCGGCCATGGAAAGCGCCGTTGAAGGCGATCACGCCCGAGCGCCCGGTAAAGGCCCGCGCCATCTTCACCGCATTTTCCACCGCCTCGGCGCCGGTGGTGGCGAACATGGTCTTTTTCGCGAAATCGCCGGGGGTCAGCGCGTTCAGCCGCTCGGCCAGGGCGACATAGGATTCATAGGGCGCGACATGGAAGCAGGTATGGGTGAAGTCCTGCATCTGGCGCTGCACCGCCTCGATCACCCGGGGATGGCGATGGCCGGTATTGTTCACCGCGATGCCGGCGGCGAAATCCAGCATCCGCCGGCCCTCGGCGGTCCAGAGCTCGGCATTCTCGGCCCGGACGGCATAGATGTCCCGCGTGCCGACACCCCGCGCCACCGCCGCCTTGCGCCGCTCGATCAACTGCTTCGATTCCATGTGCAGACCTCCATGCTGATGGAATCGGCTTACACGATGCTCAATATATTGAGCAATGACTTTCTTCGATCTGCGGCAGGATGCAGAACTGGTGCGCAACCCCCGGCCCTGATAACCTGTCGCGAAACGGCATCGGGGCAAGGATGAGCGATTTCGACGTGGGCGCGCGGCTGAAAGAGCTGCGCAGCGCGGCAAACATGTCGCAGCGGCAGCTGGCCGAGGCTTCGGGCGTGCCGCATGGCCAGATCTCGATGATCGAGACCGGGCGCTCCAGCCCCTCGGTCGCCTCGCTGCGCAAGATCCTTGGCGGGCTGGGCGTCACCATGTCCGAGTTCTTCGAGCCGGATCTGCCGCAAAGCCCGCAACCCTTCTTCACCCCGGCCGAGCTGCGCGACCTGACCTCGCGGCTTTATTCCGCCGCGCAGGGGCCGGTCGGGCGCATGACCCTGCGCCAGGTCGGCGATGCGCGGCTGCACAACCTGCAGATCCTGCACGAACGCTATGAGCCGGGCGCCGATACCGGCGAGACCATGCTGGCCCATCACGGCAGCGAGGGCGGCATCGTCATCGCCGGCGAGATCGAGCTGACCGTGGCCGACCAGAGCCGGGTGCTGAAGGCCGGCGACAGCTATCTTTTCGCCTCGACCCAGCCGCATCGCTTCCGCAACATCTCGGACCGCGAGGCGGTGGTGGTCTCGGCCTGCACGCCGCCCTATCTCTAGCCCCTGATTTCTAACCCCTGCGGGTGACGAAGCGGGTCTGCAGATAGGCGCCGATCGCCTCGGAGCCGCCCTCGGTCCCCATGCCGGAATCGCCGATGCCGCCGAAGGGCAATTCCGGCAGCGACAGGCCGATATGGTTGATGGTCAGCATCCCGGCCTGGATTTCATCCTGCAATCGCTGCACCCGGGCCGAGCTGCCGGTCCAGGCATAGGCGGCCAGGCCATAGGGCAGCCGGTTCGCCTCGGCAAAGGCCTCGTCGTCGCTGCTGAACCGGTTGACCACGGCGATGGGGCCGAATGGTTCCTCGTTCATCACCGCCGCATCCGCCGGCACGTCGGTCAGCATGGTCGGGGCAAAGAACCAGCCCTCGTTGCCGATCCGCGCCCCGCCGGTCGCCAGTCGCGCGCCGCGGTCCAGCGCGTCGCGGATCAGCCGCTCGATGGCGGGGATCCGGCGCTCGTTGGCCAGCGGCCCCATGGCGCTGTCCGGGTCCATGCCCGGCCCTACCTTGGCGGCTGCCAGTGCGGCGGTGAAACCTTCGGTGAAGCGGTCCGCCACCGCCTCTTGCACCAGGAAGCGGGTGGGCGAGATGCAGACCTGCCCGGCATTGCGCAGTTTCGCGGCCGCCATGGCCGCCACCGCCGCATCGACATCGGCATCGTCGAAGACCAGCACCGGCGCATGGCCGCCCAGCTCCATGGTCGCCGGCTTCATGTGCAGCCCCGCCAGCGCCGCCAGCTGCTTGCCCACCGCCGTCGAGCCGGTGAAGGACACCTTGCGGATCACCGGATGCGGAATCAGGTAGCCCGAGATTTCGGCCGGATCGCCATAGACCAGGTTCACCACCCCCGCCGGCAGGCCGGCATCGGCAAAGCAGCGGATCAGCTCGGCCGGCGAGGCCGGGGTTTCCTCGGGCGCCTTGACGATAATGGTGCAGCCTGCCGCCAGCGCGGCGGAAACCTTGCGAACCGCCTGATTGATCGGGAAATTCCACGGGGTGAAGGCGGCGACCGGGCCCAGCGGTTCCTTGACGGTCAGCTGGGTGACGCCCGGCACGCGGGGCGGGATGACCTGGCCATAGGTGCGGCGCGCCTCTTCGGCGAACCACTCGATGATCTCGGCCCCGGCCAGGGTCTCGATCCGCGCCTGCGCCAGCGGCTTGCCCTGTTCGGCCACCATCAGCGCGGCGATGGCCTCGGCCCGCTCGCGCAGCAGCGTCGCGGCCTTGCGCATCAGGTCCGAGCGATGCAGCGGAGAACTGCGCTTCCAATCCGCGAAGGCGCGGCCGGCGGCGGCCAGCGCCTCGTCCAGATCGGCGATGCCGGCATGGGCGACACGGCCGATCTCGGCCCCGGTGGCCGGGTTCAGCACCGGCAGGCTGCGCCCGTCCCGCGCCGGGCGCCAGATTCCGTCGATCAAAAGCTGCGTATCCGGATAGCTCATCTTGTCCCACCTGCTGGAGTTGCGCCGGTGCTGCGCCGCTGTTGCGGCCGGCCCGGAAAGCCATAGGGCAAGGCAGCGGGGTTTTCAATCGGCCTTGCTCAATATCCTGAACAAGACCTTTTGCGATTTGGCGGTCAACGGCCCGCCGGGACAGCGCCGTCGTATTGCAGACCGGTTTCGGTGACGATGGCCGCCAGCGGGATGTCATGGGGCTGCGGATAGATCGTCGCCAGCCGGGCGGATTGCAGGCCGGTGCCGACCGCCAGCGGCCGCCGCGCCGCCAGCGTCCGGTCGAAATAGCCGCCGCCATAGCCCAGCCGATAGCCCCGGCCGTCCCAGCCCACCAGCGGGGCCAGCACCACGTCCGGCTCCACCGCCTCGGCCGAGGCGGGGACCGGAATGTTCCAATGGCCGCGGCGCATCGGCGCCCCGGGGCTCCAGCGATGAAAGGCCAGCGGGCTGGCAGGGCGCTCGACCACCGGCAGGGCCAGCACGGCGCCACGGTCGTGCAGGCGGGCCAGCCAGGGACGCAGATCCGGCTCGGACCGGATCGGCCAATAGCCGGCGACCACCCGGCCGCGCAGCTCCGGCAGCCGCGCGGCCAGCAGCGCGTCCAGCGCGCCGCCGATGGCCTCGGCCATTGCCTGCCGCTCGGCGACGCTCAGCGCCGCGCGGCGGCCCAGCAGTTCCTCGCGCCGCGCCTTGCGCCAGCGCGCCACGTCGCGGGCCTGCTGCGGCTCGACGGCGAGCGGGTCGAAATAATCCGGTGCGATCTCGGCCGCCAGGCAGGGCGGAGAGGCCGGGCTGTCCTTGCCGCTCATACGCCGCACCCCCCGCCCTGCGCCGGGGAAGCGCCGGGCCGGACCGCAATCAGGACCGCCGCCATGATCTGCGCGAAGGCACCCGCGGCATCGCCGCCGATGCGCCGAGGGCATCGCGCCGGGGAGGCCATGGCGATCCGCCGCGCGGCCCCGAGGTCCGGCAACCGCCCGGGCGCCCAGGCCCGGTGCCGTCCGATCCGCGCCGAGGGCTTCCCGGCAAGCTGCGTTTCGCTCATCTTTCCAGCCTTTCCTTGCTTCGTCCCCCGCCCCGCCGCAGGTCCGAACGGCGCCGGCGTCGGGCCTGCCTGACAGCCTAGACCGCCCGGCGAGCCGTGCCAATCCGCGGCGAGCCGTCCGCCGATTGCGGCGCGCAAACGTCCATTCCTCCGGCATCGGACAGCCGGACGCACCGCGCAGGCCCGCTCGCCGGCGCTTACGGAGGCGCAGGGCCAGGGCGGCAAGTCCGCAGCACTCTGGCCAGTCGCGCACCCATTCGCCGCGGGCGCAAGAATCCGGGTGACAAGCGCCGCCGCAGCCGCTATGCAGGGCGCATGTCGCAACAGATGTTCTACACCGCCTCGTTTTATTGGTTCCGCTGCATCCAGCGGGGCCGGGTTGCCGTGTAGCGCATAGGCGCGATAGCGATCCCCGAAGCCGCTGGCCAGACCGGCGGCTTTTTTCTTGCGATGCGCGTCCGGTCCGGCCTCTTCCAGAAAGAAAGAGCCATGCTGACCCAGACCGAGAACCTGCATATCGACACGCTCCGCCCCCTGCCCGCCCCCGCCGCGCTGGCCGCCAGCCTGCCGCGCGACGAGGCCATCTCGCGCATCGTGGCGGACAGCCGCACCGCCATCCGCGCCATCCTTGCCGGCCGCGACGACCGGCTGCTGGTCATCGCCGGCCCCTGCTCGATCCACGACGCGCAGGCGGCGCTGGATTACGCCGCGCGGCTGGCCGAGCTGCGCCGGAGCCTTGCCGACCGGCTGGAGATCGTCATGCGGGTCTATTTCGAAAAGCCCCGCACCACCGTGGGCTGGAAGGGGCTGATCAACGACCCGCATCTGGACGGCTCGGACCGGATCGAGGACGGGCTGCCGCTGGCCCGCCGCCTGCTGCTGGAGATCAACCGCATGGGCCTGCCGGCGGCGACCGAGTTCCTGGACCCGATCCTGCCGCAATATTTCGCCGACCTGATCGCCTGGGGCGCCATCGGGGCGCGCACCACGGAAAGCCAGATCCACCGGCAGCTGGCCTCGGGCCTGTCCTGCCCGGTCGGGTTCAAGAACGGCACCGATGGCGGGGTGCAGGTGGCGCTGGACGCCATCCGCTCGGCCGCCGGGTCGCACAGCTTCCCGGCGATCACCGCCGACGGGCGTGCGGCCATCGCCACCACGACCGGCAACGACGCCTGCCACGTGGTGCTGCGCGGCGGCCATGGCGGGCCGAACTATAGCCCCCGCCATGTCGATGCGCTGGCCGAGGCGGCGGCGCGGGGCGGCATCGATCCCGGCATCGTCATCGACGCGAGCCATGCCAATTGCGGCAAGGATCCGGCCCGCCAGCCGGCGGTCATCGCCGATATCGCGGCGCGCATCCGCGCGGGCGAGGCGCGCATCCGCGGCGTCATGCTGGAAAGCAACCTGGTCGCCGGCCGGCAGGATCTGGTTCCCGGTCGGCTGCCGACCTATGGCCAGAGCATCACCGACGGCTGCCTCGGCTGGGAGGACACTCGCGCCTTGCTGCTGGACCTGGCCGAGACCGCCGCGAGCCGGCAGCGCCTCGCCGCCTGAACGCGCACCGGGCCGGGATAGGGCAACCGTCCCTGGCCCGGGGTTCGGCGGCTTTCGGAAAGGACCCGCGATTCCGCAACCGCCGGACCCCGGCGCAAGGCGCATGGGCCGGCGGTGCCGGGCATCGCCCCGACCGCCCCAAGCGGCCCCGCCCTGTGCGCTGCGAGAGCTTGGGGCCGGCGGGGGCGCCCGCCGCCGCCATGTCCGGCCGTCTCCCGTCCCCGGTCATGCAGCCCCTTCCGCCGGTCCTTCCCCCCGTCGCCCTCAGGCCGGCGGCGGCGGTCGCCGGCCCGGCCAATTCGTCGCCTCGTGCCATGCCTGCCCCAGCCGCAGGATCGCCGCATCGCCGCCGACCGGGCCGGCCAGCTGCAGGCCCATCGGCAGGCCCTGGGCGCCGAAGCCGATGGGGACCGACAGGCAGGGCAGCCCGGCCAGGCTGACCGGCACCACGATCTCCATCCAGCGGTGATAGCTGTCCGCCTCGCGCCCGCCGACCTGCCGGGGCCAGCGCCATTCCGCCGGAAAGGGCCAGACCTGCGCCGAAGGCAGCGCAATGGCATCGACCTGCCGGAACAGCCGCGCCAGCCGGCGATACCATTCGCTGCGGATCACGCTGGCCTCGTAGACCTCCTGCGCGGGCAGGCCCAGGCCCTGCTCGATCTCCCAGACCGCCTCGGGCTTCAGCTGCGCACGGGCGGCGGGGTCGTCGTAAAGCCCGCGCCGCGCGCCCGCGTTCAGAAAGGCCCGCAGCACCGTCCAGGCCCGCCAGAGCCGCCCGGCCGGGAAGGGCGGCGGCAGGGGCACGATCTCGCAGCCCAGATCGGCCAGCTGCGCCAGCGCCGCCTCGGCCAGCGGCAGGATGCCCGGCTCGCAGGGATAGGCGCCGCCCCAATCGCCCAGCCAGCCGATGCGCGTGCCCGCCACCGGACCGGCAAGGCCGGCGGCGAAATCCTCGGCAGGGCGGCCGAAGGGCACGGCCGGGTCCGGGCCGGCCATGACGGCCAGCAGATGCGCCAGATCCTCGGGGCAGCGCGCCATCGGTCCCAGCGTGGACAGGGTCGCCATGAAGCCGTCGCCGACCGGATCGCCCGGCACCAGCCCCCAGCTGGGGCGAAAGCCGTAGACATTGCAGAAGGCCGCCGGGTTGCGCAGGCTGCCCATCATGTCCGAGCCGTCCGCGACCGGCACCAGCCGCGCCGCCAGGGCCGCCGCCGCCCCGCCCGACGAGCCGCCGGCGCTGCGGCTGCGGTCATAGGGATTGCGGGTGACGCCGAAAACCTCGTTGAAGCTGTGCGAGCCCAGGCCCCATTCCGGCGTGTTGGTCTTGCCGATGAAGATCGCGCCCGCCGCGCGCATCCGCGCCACCACGAGGTCGTCCGCCGGGGGCACATGGTCGCGAAACAGGGGCGAGCCCCAGGTGGTGCGCAGCCCGCGCACCGCCGCCAGATCCTTGACCGCCACCGGCAGGCCGTGCAGCCAGCCCTTGCGCGGGGCGCGGTCGGCGGCGCGCGCCTCGGCCAGCAGGGCGTCGCGCGGGCGCAGGCTGACGATGGCGTTGATCGCCGGGTTCAGCGCCTCGATCCGGTCGAGATGCGCGGCCATCACCGCCTCGGCGCTGAGCCGTCCCGCGGCCATGGCCTGCGCCAGCCCCTGCGCCGTCATCGCGGTCGGATCGTTCATGCGGCCCCTTCCCTTGTCGTCCCTGCGGTCCTCGTCCGGGGCAGAGTGCCGCATCCTCGGGCAAAGTCCAGAGCCGCCGGCGGGGGACGGCGCGGCGGACGCTCAGCCCCGCAGCATCAGGAACAGCCCGCTGGCGATCGAGAAGCCCAGCACCGCCAGGCGCAGCGCCGGCCCGTTGACATGGGCATGGGCAAGGCGCGACAGGCCCGTGCCGATCACCACCGCCGGCGCCAGATACAGCGCCGCCAGCATCTGCTCGACATGCAGCCGCCCCGCCACCGCCAGCAGGATCAGCGAGATCACCTCTCCGACCAGGAAGCAGGTGGCGACGGTCGCGCGCAGCACCGGGCCCGGCGCATGCTGGTAAAGCAGCGCCAGCGGCGGGCCGCCGATCCCGGTCGCCGTCTCGGTGACGCCGGTGAACAGCCCCACCCCCAGCGAGGCCGAGCGGCCCGGCGAAAAGGGCGGCGCCAGCAGCGCGATCCCCGCCGCCAGCACCGTGAACAGGCCGACCGCGATCTCGAGCTGGCGGACGGACAGCGCGATCAGCACCGCCATGCCCAGGAAGGTGCCGAAGAACCGCCCCAGCGTGATCCAGCTGGCGCCGCGGCGGTCGATGGTCTGGCGCTCGCGCCAGGCGACGTGAAAGTTCAGCGGCAGCATCAGGATCAGCAGGGTCACCGGCAGATAGGCCGCGTCCACCAGCCCGAAGATCGGCGCCATGATCAGCGCAAAGCCGATGCCGACCGCACCCTGCACGAAGGCCGAGCCCAGCACCGCCAGCGACAGCAGAAGAAAGGCGGCGAGACTCACGCCGGCCTCATGGCAAGGGCGCTGTCCGCGGTGGCATGGATGCGCTGGATCGGCGCCGCGGCGATGGCCGGGGCGGTCAGCTCGCGGATCTCGGCCAGCAGGGCGCGGGCGTCCCAGTCGACCGGCCAGCCCTGCACCAGCCGCAGCCGGCCGCCGGTGAAGACCGCGTCGATCTGGTCGCGGTTGCCATAGCGCACCAGCTCCCAGCTGAGATCGTGCGAGGGGGTGAATTCGGGCCGGTCCAGATCGACCAGCAGGAAGTCGGCGGCCAGCCCGGGCGCGATCCGCCCGGTCAGCCGGCCCAGCCCGCTGGCCTCGGCCGCCATGCCGGTCGCGGCCTCCAGCCACAGCCAGCCGCCGCCGCAGGAACTGTCGCCCGAGGCCAGCCCGTAGCCGGCGCGCTGCAGCGATTCCGCCGCGTCCATCAGGCGGAACCCGTCCGAGCGGGTGCCGTCGGTGCCCAGGCCGAAGCGGATGCCCAGGGCCTGCATCTGCAGGGCGGGCACGATGGCGTTCCCCTTCCAGACCGAGGCAACGGGATTATAGGCCACCGCCGTGCCGGTATCGCGCAGGATCATCAGCTCTTCGGGGGTGATCAACGTGGAATGGGCGATCAGCGCCTGCGGCCCCAGCGCCCCGATATGGGCCAGGTGCTGCAGCGGGCGCCGGCCATGCGCGACCAGCGAACGCTCGACCGCGACCAGATGCTCGTTGACATGGGTCTGGAACACCGCCCCCGCCTCGGCCGCCAGGGCCGAGATGCGCTGCAGCATCCCGTCCGTCGCCGCCTCGGGGATCGAGATGGCAAGCGAGGGATGGATCAGCGCGTCGCCCTGATAGGCCGCGAGATGCGCGGCGGCGCGGCGCAGGATCTCGTCGGCCTCGGGGACCTGGGCCGCGCCGCCCAGATCGTTGCAGATCTGCGCCACCACCAGCCGCAGTCCGGTTTCGCGGGCCGCATCGACCAGCCGGCCGATATGCCCGGCCGAGCGCGTGCCCGCATCCACTGCCGCGGTAAAGCCGCCGCGCAGGCATTCCAGCGCCGCCAGCTTCGAGGACAGATAGACCATATGCTCGTCCAGGCTGCCCTCGAGCGGCACCCAGATGCGCCGGAAGATCTCGGAGGGTTCGCCAAAGACCAGCGACTTGCCCAGCGACTGGGTCAGATGCGTATGGGTGTCGATGAAGCCGGGCATCATCAGGTGATGCGGCAGGTCGACCCGCCGCAGGCCGGGATGGCGGGCGCATAGCGCGCCCACCTCGTCGATCTCGGCAAAGCGGCCGCCCTGCAGCAACACGGCCTTGCCCGGTTGCGGGCCGTTGCCCAGCAGCAGGCGCCCGGGGGCGACGATCAGCCGCTCGGCATCGGCGAAGGTCTGGCGCAGGTCGGTCATCAGGCATGTTCCTCTTGCGGGGTGGGTTTGGCGGCGGGGTCGGCGGGCGCGGCGCGGACCTGGAACAGGGCGTTGACCAGCGCGGCGGTGATCGTGCCCATGGCCAGCCCGTTGCCCAGGATCATCTGCGACCATTGCGGGAACTGGCTGTAGACCCCCGGCACCAGGATCGGCATCAGCCCCATCGCCAGCCCCGAGGCCAGGGTGAACATGGCGCTGTGCTGGCGCAGATCGACGCGGGAAAGCACATGGATGCCGATGACGCCGATGATGGAAAAGACGATGACCGCGGTGCCGCCCACGACCGGGCCGGGCAGGACGCTGGCCAGCCGCGACACCGGGGCGATCAGCGCGATCAGCACCAGGATCACCCCGGCCATGGCGGTGACATGGCGCGAGCGGACGCCGGTGGCGCGCACGATGCCAACATTCTCGCCCGAGGTGATGATCAGCGAGGTGCCCAGCATGCCGCCGAGCAGCGAGGCCACCGCGTCGCCGCGGATGGTGCGCGGCACGATGGGATGGGCATCGCCCTTGCGGCCGACGATCTCGGCGGTGGCGATGGTCTGGCCGGTGGCCTCGGCCATCGAGATCACCGAGAAGACGATCAGCGGCAGCGAGGCGATGAGGTCGAATTTCGGCATGCCGAAGGGAAAGGGCTGCGGCACCGCGATCAGCGGCCCGGTCATCACCCCGGTCAGGTCAAGCCGCCCCAGCGCCGCCGCCAGCGCCGTGCCAGCGATCAGACCCAGCATCACCGAGATGCGCTGCAAGGTGCCGGTGAAGATGCGCGAGAACAGCACCGTCAGCGCGATGGTCGTCAGCGCCAGCCCGACATTGACCGGATCGGCGAAATGCTCGGACCCCGGCTTGCCGGTGATGGTGCCGCCATAGATCTTGACCACGTTGACCGCCACCAGAAGCAGCATGGTGCCGACGACGATGGGCGGGAAAAAGCGCAGCAGCCGGCTGAACACCGGCAGCGCCAGGAAATAGAACACCGAGGTCAGCAGCACGGCGCCGACCGCGGTCTGCACATCGGTCTGGACGGCGATGGCCAGGAAGATGGCGATGGGCGCGCCGCCCGGGACCATGATGAAGGGCAGCCGCGCCCCGAATCCGCCCGGCCCGAAGCTTTGCAGGATCGAGCCGAGCCCGCAGACCAGAAAGGTCGCGCTGATGATCGCCACGGTCAGCGCCATGTCGAAGCCCAGCGTCTGGGCGACCAGAAACACCGCGGTGATCGGCGAGGCCGCCATCACCAGCACGTGCTGCATCCCGTAAAGCACCAGGCTTTTCAGCGGCAGCACCTCGTCGACCGGATCTATCCTTGATTCTTGATGGTTCATCCTCGTGTTCCCTGTTGGTGAAAGGGGGTGTTTGCTTTTATGCAAATCGTTTTGTCAGCTTCCTGAATAGCACCGATTCCGATTCTTGCAAATCGTTTTGTAACGGTGGCCGGAACGCGCTAAGCTGCCGGGCATCCTGCATGGACGAGCAAGACCTTGGGCAGACCGACGATTTCAGACCTGGCCAAAGCCGCCGGGGTTTCCCCGACGACGGTGTCGCATGCCTTCAGCGGCCGGCGGCACGTGGACCCCGAAACGCGCGAGCGCATCCACCGGCTGGCGCGCGAGATCGGCTATCACCCCAACAGCCTGGCCCAGGGGCTGCGCAGCGGCCGGACCGGGATCATCGCGCTGGCCTCCTCGATGCCCTTCGCGGTCGCGGCCGGTCCCTCGCGGCTGGGCTTCCTGATGGAGATCGCCGCCTCGGCCGCCATGTCGGCGCTGACCCGCGACATCGCGCTGTGCCTGATTCCGCCGCATCCCTCGGGACAGGGCCATGGCCGGGCGGGATTCGACGGCGTGATCCTGGTCGAGCCGACGCGCGACGATCCGCTGGTCGCGCATTTCGAATCGCGCAAGACGCCCATCGTCTCGATCGGGACCGTCCCGGGCCGCCCGGACATCGCCGCGGTCGACCTGCGCTCGCGCGAGACGGCCTTTCTGCTGCTGGACCATCTGGCCGCGCAGGGCAGCCGGCATATCGCGGTGCTGACCGGCGCGAGCCCGCGCACCAGCCATGCCGAGACCGGACAGGCCTATCTGGATTTCGCGGCGCGGCACGGCATGGCGCCGGTGCTGCTGCATCTGGACGAGGCCGGGGGGGAAGAGCTGGGCTATCAGGAGGCCCTGCGCCTGCTGGCGGAAAACCCCTCGATCGACGGGCTCTATGCCTCGGTCGACGCCTTCGCCAGCGGTGCGGTCCGGGCGGCGCGCGCGCTTGGCCGCGCCGTTCCCGACCGGCTGCGCATCGCCACCCGCTACGACGGCTTGCGGGCGAAGCTGTCCCAGCCGCCGATGACGGCGGTGGACCTGCACCTGCCCCAGATCGCCGAGACGGCGGTCGATCTGCTGCTGGCGCTGATCGAGGGCAGGTCGGGAAGCGCGGTCGCCGCCCTGCCCGATCTGATCGCCCGGCGGTCCTCGCTGTCCGGGGTCTGAGCCGCCCGGCCCGCCGCAGGGACCGTGCCGCAAAGGCCGCACCTCCCGGCCGTGGACGGGCGGGGGGTCAGGGACGCTGGAACCGGCAGCTGGGGATGAACCGCTTGAGCTTGCGGCCGGGCAGCAGCAGGCTGTCGGGCGGATCCGCCTCGATGATGTCGCAGCGATGCGCACCGTGGTTCCTGCCCCGGGCGTCCGCATGGGCGGACATGTCGGCCGCCTGCAGGGCGATCTGCACCCGGGTCATCGGGCCGTCGCAGGTCACCACCACCGCATTGCCGTCCAGCGCGACATCGGTGACGCGGGCGCCTGCCGCCTCGACGCCGTGATCGGCCAGCCCGCCATAGGCCGGATATTCGCTGTCGGGATCGAAGATCAGCGGCTTGCCGTCCTCGGTCGAGAAGGGGATGCGCAGGGTGTTGCCCTGCCAGACCGGCCTGCCGGGCAGCAGGTTGACGTTCCGGCCCTGCTCGCGCCGGGCAAAGACATAGGCGGCGATCTCGCAATGGATCAGCTGCGACGGCAGATCGGGATGCACCGCGTTGTCGAAGGTCAGCACCGGGTAAAGCGGCCCGGCAAAGATGGCGTCGAAATCCCGCACCAGATCCAGCTGCGCCAGCACCGGCCCATAGGGCCGCGCCGCGGCGGCGTTCACATAGCCGCCGGTCTGCCACAGCATCAGCGGCGGGCGGATGCCGGTCAGCGCCTCGATATCGTCCAGCGCGTCGCCATAGGCCCGGGCAGCCGCGGCGCGATAGGCCGGCGCGGACATGGCGATATTCGCCTCGCCCTGGATCATGCCATAGACCAGGGGCCGGGCGCCGGGCGCGACGCGCAGCGCCTCTTGCAGCCAGCGGGCATGGTTGTCGCGGATCGTCGTGCCCAGCCGGCCATGGGCCGGGTCGCGGTCGAATTCGTGGATCGAGGTGCCGGCGATGCTGTGGCAGCCGACGAACATGCGGTGCCGCGCGATTCCCAGCCGCCTGCGCCACAGGTCCAGCGCCTGGCTGAAGCTGAAGGCGGCCGGAACGTTCGCCAGCGGAACGGCAGCGGAATGGCCGGTCGCATGGCGCGCGTCATAGCCCAGCGAGCCGGGGCCGTGCAGCCGCACCGCCACCCCGTCCGGGCGGCAAAGCCCGTCCAGCTGCCGCACCGCCGCCCGGGCGTGATGGGAATGCGCGCGGCGTTCCTCGGGCGAGGCGTTGCAACCCAGCGCCAGCGACTGCCCGTCGATGATGACGATCTGCGCTCCGGCCGCAAGCCGGGCGGGGGCAAGGCCGCTCATCTGGCTCCAGAGCGATTGCAGGCGCATCCGCTACTCCACGATGACGGCGGCGGCATGCAGCACGCCAAGGCAGGCCCGGCCGATCTCGACGCGCTCCACCGCGAAGGCCGGGACCTGCAGCGGCGATTGCCGGGTTTCGCCATCCGCCTCGACGACGCTCAGCCGGCCCTCGGCCAGGTCCAGCTCGCAGCCGACGGTCTGGCGGTCGCCGAAGCCGCCGATCGGCGCCAGCAGCATCTGCAGCCCGCCCGGTCCGATCACCCGCAAGCCTCTGCGGTCATATTGCAAGAGCAGCGCACAGGCCGGCAGGTGCGGGTTGACCGCAAGCAGCGTCGCCCGCCCGGTCCCCAGAACGCCGTGGCGCGTCGCGTCGGCCAGCAGGGTGACGCGGGCCGCGGGGCCGCGGCGGCCGGTCCAGCGCAGGATATTGCCGCGCATCTCCAGCCCCTCGGCGGTCATCCGCGCCGGCGCGCCGCCGGCAAGGGCGCATTCGGCAAGCGCCGCCCGCCAGGCCCCGCGCGCCGTCAGCCCGGACAGCGGCCCGGGCGGCGCAGCGCAGGGATCCAGATGGATCGAGGCCAGATCGGCCAGCGCCCCCGCTGCGGCACCGGGCTTTCCCGGTTGCGAACCCCTGTCCTGCATCATCCCCTACCCGTCTTCCCCGCCGGGTCCTGCCGCCCAGGCGCGCAGCGGCAACCGCCAGCGCCGCTGGTATAGGACGGCGGCGCGGCGCCGTCGATCCGCCTGTCCCGGCCTCATCCCGGCCCGGCCCCGAAGACCGGGCCCGCGAGTGCGGCCAGCTGCGCCCCCTCGGGATCGGCCAGATCGTCCAGCACCCGGAAATGGTCGCAGCCAGGGACGTGCAGCAGCGCCGCGGGCTCGCCCGCCCGCCGGCAGGCCGCGGCATAGTCGTCCGATTGCCGGACAAGCTCGGGCAGCTCCTCCGCCCCGACCGAGACGAGCATGGGCGCGCCCCGGCCGATGTTGCGCATCGGGCTCAGGGCGGCGATCTCGGCCGCGGTCAGCTGCAGTTTGTCGTTCAGCTGCCCGAGGCTGATCGGCAGCAGGTCGAACAGCCCGCTGATCGCCAGCACCGAGGCCACGGCCGGGTGGCCGCGATGCATGGCCGCCAGATGCCCGCCGGCGGAATGCCCGGCCAGGCACAGCCGCCGCCCCGCCAGCTCCGCCGCCAGATGGTCGAGCAGGCGCCCGATCTCGGCCACGATCTGCGTCATCGAGGCCTCGGGCGCCAGGGTGTATTCGGCCAGGATCACGTCATGGCCGCGCGCCATGGGACCCCGGGCGCAGAAGGCGAAATCCTCCTTGACGCAGCTTTGCCAATAGCCGCCGTGGATCAAGGCGAAGACCGGAGCATCCGACCGGCCGCAAAGGAACCAGTCATAGGTCTGGCGCGCGCCGGGGCCGTATCGCAGGTCGCGCCGGACCTGCCGCGCGGCATAGAAGGCATCGCTGCGAGCACGGAAATCCCGCATCAGCCCCGGGAAATCCGCAAGCCTGCCGGTGTTGCTGTAGGCCGTGTCCAGTTCCTGCCGGGTCATGCCGCGATAGATCGCCGTCGCCATTCACACCCCCAGATAGCGGTCGGTCAGGTCGGCGCTCAGTCCGGCGATGCCGCCCTGCCAGACCGTCGCGCCGCGTTCGACGATCACCGCGCGGTCGGCGACCAAGGCGATCTCGCGCAGCGACTTGTCCACCAGCAGGATCGACAGCCCTTCGGATTTCAGCCGCCGCACGCCGGCCCAGATCTCCTGCCGCACCACCGGGGCCAGCCCCTCGGTCGCCTCGTCCAGCACCAGCAGGCGCGGATTGGTCATCAGCGCCCGGCCGATGGCCAGCATCTGCTGCTCGCCCCCCGACAGGGTGCGCGCGACCTGACCCATGCGTTCCTGCAGGCGGGGAAACAGCGCGCAGACGCGGGCCATGTCCCAGGGACCGGGGCGAGCGGCGACGGTCAGGTTCTCGGCCACGGTCAGCGGCGCGAAGCAGCGCCGCCCCTCGGGCACCAGTCCGACGCCCAGCCGCGCCACCTTGGGCGCCGAAAGCCCGGCGACATCGCGGCCGGCAAGGCGCAGGCTGCCGCCGGAATGCGGCATCAGGCGGCTGATGCAGCGGATCGTCGTGGTCTTGCCCATGCCGTTGCGGCCCATCAGCGCCACCACCTCGCCCTGATCCAGGTCCAGCGTTATGCCGAACAGCGCCTGCACCGGCCCGTAAGAGGCGGTCACGTCGCGCAGTTCCAGAAGCCGGGTCATGCCTCCTCTCCCAGATAGGAGCGCCGCACCTCGGGATTGGCGCGGATCTCGGCCACGCTGCCGGTGGCGATGATCCGGCCATAGACCAGCACCGAGATGCGGTCGGCCAGCGCAAAGACCGCGTCCATGTCGTGTTCGACCAGCAGGATCGGCGCCTCGGCGCGCAGCTCCGAAAGGATCGCGGTCAGCTGCCGCCCGCCCTCCAGCCCCATGCCGGCCATCGGCTCGTCCAGCAGGAAGGCGCGCGGGCGCAGGGCCAGCGCCATGGCGATTTCCAGCTTGCGGCGCTCGCCATGCGACAGCCTCGCAGCGGGGACCAGATGCCGCCCGGCCAGTCCGGCCTGCTCGATATGGAACAGGGCGGGTTCGGTCAGCTTGCGGTCGGCCAGCGCCGGCAGGTGAAAGCGGAACACCGCGCCGCTGGCCCCGGCCACCGCCAGCATGACGTTTTGCAGCACCGTGAAATCCGGGATCACCGACGAGACCTGGAAGCTGCGCGCCAGCCCCAGCCGCGCCCGCGCCGCCGCGTCCAGCCCGTCGATCACCTGCCCCTCGAAGCGGATGCTGCCGGCATCGGGCCGGGTCTCGCCGACGATCTGCTTGATGAGCGTGGACTTGCCGGCGCCGTTCGGGCCGATCAGGGCGTGGATCTCGCCCGGGCGCAGGTCCAGGCTGACATCGTCGGTCGCCACCAGCGCGCCGAAGGACTTGCGCAGGCCGCGGATCTCCAGGATGGGTTCGTTGAGCTTCGGCTCAGGCATGGCGGCCCCTTCGCGTGACGATGCCGATCAGACCGCCCGGCGCGAACAGAACGATGGCCAGCAGCAGAAGGCCCAGCAGCGCCTGCCAGTAATCGCTGATGCCGCCCAGCACATGCTCCAGCAGGATGAAGATCGCCGCACCCGCGACCGGGCCGCAAAGCCGCCCCACGCCGCCCAAGATGACGAAGACCATGATCTCGCCCGACATGTGCCAGGACAGCATGGCCGGGCTGACGAAACGGTTCAGATCGGCGTAGAGCGACCCCGCCAGCCCGACGATCATCCCCGACAGCAGGAAAGCCGTCAGCCGGATGGCATAGGGGCGGATGCCGACGGCGACGGTGCGCTGGCTGTTCTGCCGCGCCGCCTGCAAGGCCAGGCCGAAACGCGACTGCGTGACCACGGCGGTAAAGGCCAGCGCCACGGCCAGCAGCACGGCACAGACGGCGAAATACTGGATCGGGGCAAAGGTGTTCAGGCCGGGAAAGCTGTTGCGGACATAGAAGCTCAGCCCGTCCTCGCCGCCATAGCGCGGCCAGCTGATGGCGAAGTAATAAAGCATCTGCGCAAAGGCCAGCGTCACCATGATGAAATAGACGCCCGAGGTGCGCAAGGACAGCGCCCCGATGGCCAGCGCCGCCATCCCCGCCGCCAGCATCGCCATGGGCCAGATGCCCAGCATCTCGTTGCTGCCCATGACGGTGAAGGGCAGCGTGGCGACCGGCGTGCCCGCCGCGGCATGGCTGGCCAGGATCGCGGTCACGTAGCCGCCGATGCCGAAGAAGGCGGCATGGCCGAACGAGATCAGCCCGCCATAGCCAAGCGCCAGGTTCAGCCCCACCCCGGCCAGGCCGAAGATCGCCGCCTTGGTCGCCAGCGTGACGGCAAAGCCCTCGCCCAGCAGATGCGCGGCAACGGCGGCAGCGACCAGCAGGGCCAGGATCGCCAGGTTGATCGCGGTGTCGCGGTTCAGCATCTCGCGCATCGCTCAGCCCCTTGCCCCGAACAGCCCCTGCGGCCGCAGGATCAGCACCACGGCCATCAGCACATAGATCAGCACCGAGGCCAGCGAGGCGCCGACGGTATTGGCGCTGGAGGCGTCCCATACCCGCGCGAACAACCCCGGCAGCAGCGCCTTGCCCAGCGTGTCGGTCATGCCGACCAGCAGCGCGCCGACGAAGGCGCCCTTGATCGAGCCGATGCCGCCGATCACCACCACGACGAAGGCCAGGATCAGCACCGGCTCGCCCATGCCGACCTGCACCGACTGGATGGTGCCGACCAGCGCGCCCGCCAGCCCGGCGAGTGCCGCGCCAAGCGCGAAGACGATGGTGTAGAGCCGCGCGATGTCCACCCCCAGCGCGCCGATCATCTCGCGATCCGCCTCGCCGGCGCGGATGCGGATGCCCAGCCGGGTGCGGGTGATCAGCCACCACAGGCCCAGGGCCACCGCCGCGCCGAAGCCGATGATCACCAGCCGGAACAGCGGATAATGCAGCCCGCCCGGCAGCACCACCGCACCGGAAAGCGCGGGCGGCAGCTTGAGGTAAAGCGGGAACGAGCCGAAGAGCCAGCGCATGCCCTCGGAGAACACCAGGATCAGCGCGAAGGTCGCCAGCACCTGGTCCAGGTGATCGCGGGCGTAAAGCCGCCGGATCACCGCGATCTCGACCAGCGCGCCGGCCGCGGCGGCGGCCGCGAGGCTGGCCCCCAGCCCCAGCCAGAACGAGCCGGTGGCCGCCGCCACCGCCGCGCAGGCGAAGGCCCCGGTCATGTAGAGCGAGCCGTGCGCAAGGTTGATCAGCCCCATGACGCCGAAGACCAGGGTCAGCCCGGCCGCCATCAGGAACAGCATCATCCCGTATTGCAGGCCGTTCAGCGCCTGCTCGGCCAGAAGCATCACCGTTCTCTCTCCCGGTTTGCCCCGATGCGGGCCGGTCGCGGCCGGCCCGCATCAGCGCGGCTTACATGCCGCACTGCTCGGCATAGGCGTCGCCATGGTCGGCCAGGGCCGGGCCGACGATCCTGTTGGTCAGCACGTCGCCTTCCTTGACCACCTCGCGCACGTAATAGTCCTGGATCGGGTGCTGGTTCGGACCAAAGCGGAACTTGCCGCGCACGCTGGGGAAATCCGCCTCGGCCAGCGCCGCGCGAAAGGCGTCGGCATCGCCCACCTCGGCCTTGGCGATGGCCGAGAGGAGCAGGTTCGCCGTGTCATAGGCCTGCGCCGCGTAAAGCGAGGGCAGCCGGCCGTATTCGGCCTGAAAGGTTTCGACGAAGGCGGCGTTCGCATCGTTCTTAAGATCCTTGGACCATTGCGCGGTGTTCCTGACCCCCAGCGCGGCATCGCCCACGGCAGGCAGGATGTCCTGGCTGAAGCTGAAGGCCGGGCCGATCACCGGCTTGCCGACGCCGGATTCGGCATATTGCTTCATGAAGGCGATGCCCATGCCGCCCGGCAGGAAGAAGAACACCGCATCCGCATCGCTGGCGCGGATCTGGGCGATCTCGCCGGCGTAATCGGTCTGGCCGACCTGGGTATAGATCTCGCCGACCACCTCGCCCTTGTAATAACGCTTGAAGCCCGCCAGCGAATCCTGCCCGGCGGGATAGTTCGGCGCCATGATGAAGACCTTGCCGATGCCGGCCTCGGTGGCATGGGCGCCCGCCGCCTCGTGCAGGTTGTCGTTCTGGTAGGAGACCGAGAAATATTTCGGATTGCAGCCCGCCCCGGCCAGCTGCGAGGGCGCGGCATTGGTGGACAGGTAGAACTTGTCCTGCGCCACCGCCGCCGGCACCACCGCCATGGCGAGATTCGACCAGACGATGCCGGTCAGCACGTCGACCTTGTCGGACTGGATCATCTTGTCGGCGATCTGCACCGCCACGTCCGGTTTCTGCTGGTCGTCCTCGATCACCAGCTCGACCGCCTGGCCCGCCTCGCCCGCGTTCTTCAGCGCCAGCAGGAAGCCGTCGCGGGTATCGACGCCCAGCCCGGCCCCGCCGCCCGACAGCGTGGTGATCATCCCGACCTTGACGCCTTCGGCCTGCGCGGCCGCGGCAAGGGCAAGGCTGGCGGTGCCGGCAATCAGCAGGCTTTTCGGGTTCATGGCAAACTCCCTGTTTGAGGCGCAATCGTTCCTGCGCATGTTTTGATGATGCGCCGCCGGGCCGCAACGGCTTTCGCACATCGGGCGGCGATCCGGCTGCTGTTTTGCGCGGCAAGGACTGCGGAAAGGGGGCGGAGGGGAGGCTTTGCCGCTCCTGCCGGGAAGCGGCGGGTCAGCCGGCGCGGCAGGGCCGGACTCGGGCAGACCCCGCCCCCCAGGCGTCCGTGGCCGGTCTGCGCCTGGCTTGCCGGCCGGCAGGAGGCGGTGACGGAAATGCCTGTTCCGCGCCCGAGGCGTCAGCTCCGGGCGATAGTCGGCGGGCGCCGCCCATCGCCCTCGGGACAAGCCCGCATGTGCACCGCCGGCATCGGCAGGTCGCGGCGCATGGTTTTGTGCCGGACCGGGCGAGCTTCCGGCCGCCCGGCGCGGTCACCGCCCGGGGCTGAAGGCCGGCCTTAGCCCGGCTTTCCCCATGGCCCGTGATGGCGGTCCTGTCCGTCCAGGCGGTCGAAACCATGCGCGCCGAAGAAGTCGCGCTGTGCCTGGATCATGTTGGCGGTGCCGCGACCGGTGCGCATCATGTCGAACCAGCCCAGCCCCGAGGCCAGCGCCGGCAGCGCATGGCCGGCCATGATCCCCTGCGCCACCACCGCCCGTAGCGCCGGCATCGCGGCCTCGAGCCTTTCGGCGAAGAAGGGCGCCAGCGCCAGGTTGCGCGACGGATCCTCGGCCAGCGCCGTGGCCATGTCGTTCAGCATGGCCGAGCGGATGATGCAGCCCGCCCGCCAGACCCGCGCGATCCCCGGCAGGTCGAGCTGCCAGCCGAAGGCGCGGCCGGCAGCCTCGATCATCGCGAAACCCTGCGCATAGCACAGGATCTTGCCGGCGATCAGCGCCTGCTCCAGCTGGCCGAGCGCCAGGTCCAGCGCCTGCGGGGCGGCGCCGAAGCGCGCCTCGCCCGCCTTGCGCTCGGCAAGCCGGGCCGAGACGTTGCGCGCCGCCACCGCCGCCTCGATCACCGGAATCGGCGCGGCGAGGTGCTGCGCCTCGATCGCTGTCCAGCGCCCGGTGCCCTTCTGCCCGGCGGCGTCCAGGATCACGTCCAGCATCGGCTGGCCGGTCAGCGGATCGGCGGCCCCGGCGACGGCGGCCGAGATCTCGACCAGATAGGATTTCAGCGCGCCCCCGTTCCAGCCGGCGAAGGTCTCGCCGATGGCGCCGGCGGGCAGACCGAGCCCGTCGCGCATCAGCCCGTAGACCTCGGCGATCATCTGCATGTCGGCATATTCGATGCCGTTATGCACGGTCTTGACGAAATGGCCGGCGCCGGCCTCGCCCATCCAGGTGGCGCAGGGGGTGCCGTCCTCGGCCCGGGCGGCGATGGCCTGCATGACCGGGGCGACGCGGTCCCAGTCGGCGCGGGCGCCGCCGCCCATGATGGCGGGGCCGTGGCGCGCGCCCTCTTCGCCGCCCGAGACGCCCATGCCCAGGAAGCGCATCGGCAGGCCGGCGCTCGCGCGGCGGTTGGTGTCGTGGAAATTGGCGTTGCCGGCGTCGATCACCAGATCCTCGGGGCCGAGCAGCGGCGCCAGCGCGGCGATCTGGTCGTCGACGGCCTGACCGGCGGGGACCATCAGGATGATGGCGCGAGGGGGCGCGATGGCGGCGACCAGATCGGCCAGGCTTTCGGTCGGGACCACGCGCTCCGCCAGCGCCCCGGCCTCGGCATGGAAGCGGCGGGTGACTTCGGCCGTGCGGTTCCAGACCGCGATGGGAAAGCCCTTCTCGGCGATGTTCAGCGCCAGCGCCGCACCCATCGTCCCCAGGCCGATCAGGCCGATCCTAGTGTCAGTGTTCATTATTCTTCTTTGCTCTGGACAACGCGTCCCCGCGAGGGACGCCGAATGATGATCGAAATGCAGCTGCGCGACGGACCCGTGGCACGGCGGCATCTGATAACGCTAACGGGACAGGCAGTCAAACCTGTCCCGCAAGGCGCCCCGGCGTGAAGGGGCCGGGACGCCGCCTGCGGGCGGGATCAGCCCAGCAGCAGGTCGGGCAGGAAGGTGACGATCCCCGGGAACAGCGCCAGCATGATGGCAAAGCCGATCATGATCATCAGGAAGGGGAAGGTGACCCTTGCGATATAGGCCGTGCTTCGGGCGGTGATGTTCTGGATCACGGCGAAGTTGAAGGCCACCGGCGGCGTGATCTGCGCCATCTCGACCACCAGGACCATGAAGATGCCGAACCAGATCTTGTCGAAACCCGCGGCCTCGACCAGCGGCAGCACCACCGGCAGGGTGGTCGCGATCATCGAAAAGCCCTCGAGCGCGGTCCCGAGCACGAGATAGAGCACGATCAGCGCCACGATCAGCAGCATCGGCGACAGGTTCCAGTCCGTCACGACATTTGCAACCGCGGCAGGGATGCCAAGGGTCGAGGTGATGTTGCCCAGCACCGATGCGCCAAGGATGATGATGCCCATGACCGAGCAGGTCTGCACCGTCCCCAGGATGATGTCGCGCAGCGCCCGCAGGTTCAGCGCGCCCTGCGACAGCGACACGAGGAAGGCCCCGACCACACCCAGCGCCGCGGCCTCGGAGGGAGTCGCCAACCCGCCATACATCGAGCCCAGGACGCAGAGGATCAGGAACATGACCGGGCCGAGATCCCGCAGGGCGGCAAGACGCTGGCGGAAGGGCATGTGGCGCAAGGCGCGTTCATTTTCGGGCACCAGGTCAGGCTTGGCGCTGGCGCGGATCATGATGTAGACGGCAAAGACCAGCGCAAGCAGGACGCCCGGAATGAAGCCGGCGGTGAAAAGCCGCAGGATCGATTCATTGGCCAGCACGCCGTACATGATCATCACCGTCGAGGGCGGGATCAGGAATCCCAGCGTGCCGGCGCCCGCAAGGCTGCCGATGGCCAGATCGGGCGAATAGCCCCGGGCCAGCAGTTCCTTCAGGGTCATGCGGCCGACGACCTGCGTCGTCGCGGCCGAGGATCCCGAGATCGCCGCAAAGATCGAGCAGCCGACGACATTGACATGCAGCAGCCGGCCCGGAAGCAGGCCCGCCCAGGGCGCCAGGCCGCTGAACAGGGTCTCCGACAGGCGCGTGCGGAACAGGAACTCGCCCATCAGGATGAAAAGCGGCAACGCGACCAGGTCGGGCGTGGTCAGGATGTTGAACAGGTATTGCGGAAACAGCCTGTCGACGGGCAGGCCGGTGAACATCATTGCCAGGCCGATGGCCGTGGCCAGCAAGGCGATTCCGATCCAGGCCCCGATGGCCAATGTGCCGAAAAGAAGCCCGAACAGGCTTGCGACGATAGCGCCCATGTTTCTCCCCGATATTCCTGGTTTCGCGCGCAGGGGCGCTGTGGCTTACTCGATGGCGCTCGCGGCACCGAGGCTGGGTTTGTCGACAATGTTGCCGCTGATGGCGGTGACGAGTCGGGCGACCATCTGGAAGGCCAGCACGGCCGCGCCGATGGTCAGCACCAGCTGCGGGATCCACAGGGGCGTGAAACTGTCCTGGGAAACCTCGCCATAGCTCCAGGTGCGATGCGTGAACTGCGCAAGCCAGACCGCCAGAGGAAGCGTGACACCGGAGCCCAGGATGGCGGCGAATATCTCGAACATCCGGGCGTAGCGGCCCTTGCCCATCGAAAGCAGCAGCTCCACCCGCAGTTGCAGGCCCGCGCGCAACGTCATGCCCGAGCCGAGCAGGAAGGCCGCGCCCATCAGATAGGCACTGTATTCCCAGCCGATTCCGGTACCCGTCGGAAAGGACGGGACATAACGGCTGATCAAGGCCATCGTGGTGTCGATCAGCACGAGCAGGGTCAGGCCGAGGACGCAGAGACCGGCAAGCCAGGCCGCGACCAGCGAGGCGAAGTCCGCCGCCCTTTGCAGGGCAGCGGCAGCACCGCGTTCAGCGACGGCCTTGGAGGCGACATGCTGCTCTCCGGCCATCTCAGTTGCCGCCTTTCGACGCGAGATAGGCATCGGCAATCGGCTTGGCCGCAGGAACGCGGTCGAAGAATTCCGCCTGAACCTGCTTGGCCTTCTCGGCGATCTGGGCCTTCAGCTCGTCCGACAGCTCGACCAGCTGCATGCCGTGGCCGGTCATGATCTCAAGGCTTTTCCCGTCGCTCTCGCGCGAGCTTTCCCAGAATTGCGGCTCAAGCTCGGCGGCGACCTTCTCGATGGCGGCCTGCTGCTCCGGCGTGAGCCTGTTCCAGGAATCGAGGTTGATCGTCACCGCGTTCGACCCCCAGGTATGGTTGGTCGGATAGATATGGCTGAGGAATTCCCAGAATTTGCCGTCCACGCCCGAGGTGGCAGAGGTCGCAACGCCACTGACCCGGCCCGAGGCCAGCGCCGGCAGCAGCTCGCCCCAGGGCATGGCGATGCCGTCCATGCCAAGGCTGCTGACGATATCGACGGTGTTCTTGTCGGCACCGCGCACCGTGATGCCGCGAAAATCGCCGATATCGTCGACCTGGGTCTTCAGATAGACATACTGGGCCGGCGACGGCACCATGTAGAGGATCTTCTGGTTGTATTGCTCGGCCAGCTTCTCGAATTCGGGACGCAGGAAGGCGTGATATTCCTTCAGCTCCTCCATCGATTCGACAAGGAAGGGCACGCCTTCGGCGCCGAACAGCGGGTTCATCCCGACCTGCTGGCTGATGTTGATATCGGCCATGTCGGCAAGCCCGTCGCGCACCGCGCCCAGCTGGTCGGGCCCCTTGAAGCCCAGCGACCCGGAGGTGGCAACGTTGATGACGACCTCGCCATCGGTCGCCTCCTTGACGGCCTCGGCGAAGCTCTTGGCGTTTTCCGCCATGAAATTGCCGTCCGGCAGCACTTCGGACAAGCTGAGCCGGGTTTGCGCCACAGCGGCGCTTGCCAGGGCAAGCGCAGCCGCAGCCCCCAACGCGATCGGCTTGAGGAACATCAATCTCTCCCTATCTTGGCACTTACCGCAAGCGAGCCGGACCAACGGCATATCGCTGCGGAGCGGCTGTTTTGCAGTTTTGTGACCGTTGCACCTGCTACCCTAGCCGACAGGCCGGTCGTCGCGAAAAGAACAGTTCAGTCTGACATGATCGCGAATGCTTATACATCGGTGCGCAGGGGGCATGGACCAAATAGAATGACCGGCGGGAACCGGCAGAATCGTGCTTTAAGGACGTGCTATCATGGACATACGCAGGCTTTACGCCTTCATGAAGATCGTGGACATCGGTAGCATCACCCGCGCCTCGGCGATCCTGCACATCGCCCAGCCGGCGCTGAGCCAGCAGATCGCCGCGCTGGAAACCCATTTCGGCAAGCCGCTGCTGCTGCGCTCGAAGCGCGGTGTCATCCCGACCGAGGCGGGCAAGGTCCTGTATCGCCATTGCCAGATGATCATCCGGCAGATGAACCAGGCCGAGCAGGACATCGCCACCTCCTCCGAGGAGATTACCGGCGCGGTCAGCGTCGTGTTCGCGCCGCTGGGCCTCGGCTCGCTGGTGGCGACGCAGCTGATGCGGACCATCCGCGAAAAGCATCCGGGCATCCTGCTTTATGCCAATGAGGCAGTCGGCGGCGGCGTGATCAGCGAACAGATCATGACCGGCAAGACGGACATCGCGCTGATCTTCGATCCCGGCAAGATCCCCAGCCTCAGCTTCGAGCCGATCTCGACGGAAGAGCTGTATTTCGTCGGAACGCAGATCGCCGAGCCGGAGGATGGCGAGATCTCGTTCGCCGAAGCCGTGTCCCAGCCGCTGATCCTGCCGAGCCCGATCCACACCGTCCGCCAGGTGATCGAAACGACGCTGTCGCGCGTCGGGAGCACCGCCCAAGTCGTTGCCGAGACCGAATCGATTTCCTATCTGTCGAACGCGCTGGCCGAGGGGCTGGGCTGCACCATCCTGCCCGCATCGGCGGCGCAGGCCGTGCTGCGCCGCGTCCCCGATGCCCGAAGCTACCGTATCCGGCGCCCCAACATGAAAGTCGCGATGGCGATCTGCGTCTCGGCCCAGCTGCCGCTTTCGGAAGCGGCCGCCGTGGTGCGCGATCATCTGATGCGGCTGGCAACAGAGGCAGCGCGTTCCTCGGCGGCCTCCGGTTCAGGCCAAGGCTGACGTCTCGGCTCAGGCGAAGAGGATCTGCGCCTTGATCGCCGCCGAACGGTCCGAGGCCAGCCGGAACGCCGTTTCGGCCTCGTCCAGGGCGATTTCGTGGGTGATCAGCGGCTTGACGTCGATCCGGCCCGCCAGCATGGCCTGAACCCCGGTCGCGAATTCCGGGTGGAACCGGAAGGAACCGCGCAGGTCCAGCTCCTTGGCGGTGATCGCCGTCATCGGCAGCGGCATGTCGCCGCCCAGCCCAAGCTGGACGACCACGCCGCGCGGCCGCATGGCCGCGATGGCCGGCGCGATGGCCGCGGCAACACCCGTGCATTCGAACAGCACGTCGAAACTGCCCTTGCCGGCGGCAAAGGGCGACAGGCCGTCGGGCGCCGCGCCGGTGTTGACGACCGCGTCCGCACCGCATTTCCGCGCCATCGCCAGCGTGAAATCCGACAGGTCCGTGGCGACGATCTCGCCCGCGCCCGCCAGCCGCGCCGACAGGATCGACAACAGGCCGATGGGCCCGCAGCCGGTGACCAGAACGCGCTTGCCCAGCAACTCGCCCGCCCGGCGCGCGGCGTGCAGCGTGACCGCCAGAGGCTCGGCCATCGCCGCCTCGCCCGGCGTCAGGCCGTTGGCCAGCACGCATTGCGCGGCATCCGCCACCAGTTCCTGCCGGAACGCGCCCTGGATATGCGGGAACGGCATGGCCGAGCCATAGAAGCGCATGTTCTCGCAATGGTTGGGCAGCCCCTCGCGGCAATAGCCGCAATCACCGCAGGGGCGCGAGGGCGAGACGGCGACCAGATCGCCGGGAACGAGCCCCGCCACGTCCGGCGCGCATTCGACCACATGGCCGGAAACCTCATGGCCCAGGATCATCGGCTCGCGCAGCCGCACCGCCCCGAAGCCGCCATGGTTGTAGTAATGCAGGTCCGATCCGCAGACCCCGCCGGCCGCAAGGCGGATGCGCACCTGGCCCGGGCCAAGCGCCTCGGGCTCGCGTTCCTCGATGCGCAGATCCTTGGCGGCGTGGATGACAATCGCTTTCATGACGGCCTCAGACAACCGGGGTAAGCAGGGGCTGGCCGGCGAAATGCGCCGCCAGGTTGTTGCGGACCAGTTCGCCCATCGCCTTGCGCGTCTCGACGGTGCCCGAGGCCTGATGCGGCTGCAGGAGCACGTTCGGCAGCTCCAGGAAGCGCGGGTCGATCTGGGGTTCGTTATCGAAAACATCCAGCGCCGCCGCGCCCAGCCGGCCGTCTTGCAACGCGGCGATCAGCGCCGCCTCGTCTATGTTGGACGCACGCGAGACATTGATCAGCACGCCCTCGGGACCAAGTGCCTCGATCACCTCGCGATTGACGATGTGCCGGGTCTGGCCCGAGGCCGCCAGGGCGACGAACAGGAATTCCGAATGCCGCGCCAGCGCGACCGGATCGGCGATGAAGGTCAGATCGGCGGCATAGTCCTTGGCCGCGACGTCGGAATAGGCGATATCCATGCCAAAGCCGCGCAAACGCTGCGCGATCTCGAAGCCGATCCGGCCCAGCCCCAGGATACCGGCCTTCTTGCCCCAGATACGACGCTGCAGCGGGTAATTGCCTTTGGCCGCCCAGTTGCCGCTGCGCACCCAGGCTTCGGCGCCGACGATGCCGCGCGCGACGGCCAGCATCATCGCGACACCCAGATCGGCCACGTCCCCGGTCAGCACGTGGGGCGTGTTCGTCACCCGAATCCCCCGCTCGCGGCAGGCTTCCAGATCGACCGCGTCGAAGCCCACGCCATAGACCGAGATCAGTTCGAGATTCGGGCAGGCCTCGATGATCTTGCGACTGGCGCCCAGTTCGCCGCGGGTGGCGATGGCCCGCACCTGCGCCCCGCATTCGGCCAGGAAAGCCTCCTTGTCCGCGGCCTCGAAATAACAACGCAGGTCGTAATCCGCCTTCAGCGGAACTTCGTCCCATTCGGGATAGGCCCCCATCTGCAGGACCACCGGCTTGCTCATCGTGTTCTCCATTATGGTGCGGGATTTTCCGGTCGCCCTTTCAGCGGGCCCTTGACTCGGATAGTTATCGATAACAAAACACGAGTCGAACGGATTTGTCGAGACCCAAACGGAGGAACGGGATGGCCGGGACGAATGGATTTGTTGAAAGCCTGTTCGGGCTGACGGGCCGCCGCGCGCTGGTCACGGGGTCGTCGCAGGGCATCGGCCATGCGCTGGCACGGGGACTGGCGAAAAGCGGCGCCGCAGTGGTGCTGAACGGCCGGGATCCAAAACGGCTGGAGGAGGCGCGCGCCGCATTGCAGGCGGAACTGCCCGGGGCCGAGATCCGGGCCCTGCCCTTCGACGTGACCCGCCATGACGAGGTCCGCGCCGCCATCGACGGTTTCGAAGCCTCGGCCGGCCCCATCGATATCCTGGTCAACAATGCCGGCATGCAATATCGCACGCCGCTCGAGGATTTCCCGGCGGACCGGTTCGAGGCCCTGCTGCAGACCAATATCGCCTCGGTCTTCCATGTCGGGCAGGCGGTGGCGCGGCACATGATCCGGCGCGGGCGCGGCAAGATCGTCAACATCTGCTCGGTCCAGACCGCATTGGCGCGGCCGGGCATCGCCCCCTATACCGCCACCAAGGGCGCCGTCGGCAACCTGACCAAGGGCATGGCGACGGACTGGGCCCGCCACGGGCTGCAATGCAACGCCATCGCGCCGGGATATTTCGACACGCCGCTGAACGCCGCGCTGGTCGCGGACCCCGATTTCTCGGCCTGGCTGGAAAAGCGCACCCCCGCCGGGCGCTGGGGCCTGGTCGAGGAACTGGTGGGGGCCTGCGTCTTCCTGTCCTCGGACGCATCGAGCTTCGTGAACGGGCACACGCTCTATGTGGACGGGGCGATCAGTGTCTCGCTCTAGGCTTGCGTCATCCCGCCATGCCGGGCAGGCGGCGGACGGCCTGCCGCGGCATCCTGTCCCATGCCGCCGGGGTGTTGTGGCCGCATCCCGCAGCGTCTAGCCTGCCTTTCGGCAGGGGCATGTGGCGGCATGAGCAGGGACGGATTTCACAGCGGAACCGTGAAGATGGCGGATATCGCCAAGGCGGTCGGCGTTTCCGCGATGACCGTCTCGCGCGCGTTTCGCGGCGACGAGGGCGTCAACCCGCAGACACGCGCCCGGATTCTGGCCAAGGCCGAGGAACTGGGCTATGTCTTCGACGCGACCGCCGCCAGCCTCCGGCAGAACCGCTCCGGCTTCGTGGCGGTCACCGTCCCCTCGATCAACAACGCGAATTTCGCGGAAACCGTGCGGCAGCTCTCGCGCGGGCTGTCGCGGAACGGCCTGCAGATCCTGCTGGCCAATACCGAATACGACCCCGAGGAAGAGGAAAGGCTGATTGGCCAGCTGCTGCGCCGCAAGCCCGAGGCGCTCGTCCTGACGGTAGGCGACTACACGCGCAGGACGCGGCAGATGCTGCGCGCGACACGGATCCCGGTGATCGAAATCTGGGACCTGCCCGCCCAGCCGATCCGGCATGTCGTGGGCTTTTCCAACACCGCCTGCATCGGCCGGCTGGTGGATCACCTGGTCGCCTCGGGCTATCGCGACATCGCCTTCATCGGTGGTGAATCGCCGCGCGATCCGCGCGGCGGCCAGCGCCGCCGCGGCTTTGTCGAGGCGATGCGCCGCCACGGGCTGGACGACACGCGGCTGGTTCCCGCCGGCACCGCCCCGGTCGGCATGGCCGAAGGGGCGCAGGCGCTCGGGGCCTTGCTGGACAGCCAGCCAGGGACCCGGGCAGTCGTCTGTGTCTCGGATCTGGTGGCTTTCGGGGTGATCTCGGAATGCCAGAGGCGGGGCATCGGCATCCCCGGCGACCTGGCGGTGGCCGGCTTCGGCAATTACGAGATCGGCAGGATCAGCGTGCCCCGCCTGACCACGATCGATGTCCATGCCGGCAGCATCGGCAGCAAGGCCGCGGATCTGATCGTCGCCCTGCTGCGGCAGGATTCCGACGCGGCGCCGGCCCGGATCGAAATCCAGACCGACCTGATCGTGCGGGAATCATCGGCCTGACGGCCCCCGCGTCCCGGGGACGCGGGACGGCCTCGTCAGAGATCGGTAGTCAGGCCCTTGGCCTTCAGCACCGCCTCAAGATTGCAGACGTCGATCACCGTCCGGCCCGATTTGTAGGCCTCGATATAGCCGGCCTCGTCGGCTTCGCGGGCAGCGGATTTGCGCGCCACCTCGGCGGCATCCTCGCGGCGCACGACGACCAGGCCGTCGGCATCGCCGCGGATCACGTCGCCCGGCCGCACCACCTGCCCGCCGATGACGATGTCGCCGTTGATCTGGCCCAGGGTTTCCTTGACCGTGCCCTTGATGCAGACGCTCAGCGAGAACACCGGCAGGCCCAGCCGGATCAACTCCTGCGTGTCGCGCACCCCGGTATCGGTGACCACGCCGGCGATGCCCTTGGCCAGGCAGGCATTGGCCAACACATCGCCGAAGCAGCCCGCCTCCTCGTATTCCCCGGCCGAGACGATGACGACATCGCCGGGCTGGGCGTAATGGATCGCCAGCTGCAGCATGATGTTGTCGCGCGGCGCGCTTTGCACGGTGAAGGCGGGGCCGCAGACCGACATGGCGCGGTCGACGGGCTTCAGGCGCGAGCTCAGCGCGCCCAGCCGGCCCTGCGCCTCGTGAATCGTGGCGCTGCCGAATTTCGACAGGGCGGCCACATCCGCCGGCGCGGCACGTTCGATCCTGGTGATGATATGGGGCACGTCGTGCTTCTCCTTGCTGGAATGCCGCGGCCGGGGCCGGCGGTGATCGGCCGGCAGCATAGGAAGGACGCAGTCCCAGGCATAAGAGCGTCTGCATCTGATGTGATCGGGTTTCGCGATGCCCCTGCCCGGGTCATGCGAAACCGCTCTGACATCATTGCGAAGCGGCGGTGCTACCAATCGCAAGAGAACGCAACTTCGCACAGGGACGACGCCCTTCGCATGCCGATCACCATCGACTCCATCATCTCGGGGATGGAATGGGCCGCCGAAAACCATCTGGCCGAGTTCGCCTTTTCGGCCGAAGGGCACCGGATCACCATCCGCCGCGGCGCGGGCGGCGCCCCTCTGCCCGCGCAACCCGCCATCAAGGCGGCGCAGGCCGCCCCGGCGGCGCAGGCCGCCCCGGCGGCGCCCGAGGCAGATGCCGTCACCGCCCCGCTGGCGGGCCTGTGCCACCTGCGCCCCGAATCCGGCGGGACGGCCTTTGTCGAGGTCGGCGCCCGCGTCGAGGCCGGCCAGACGATCTGCGTCATCGAGGCGATGAAGATGATGACCGCCATCCCCGCGCCTCAAGCAGGCACCGTCGAGGCCATCATGGTCGGAGACGGCGTGACGGTCGAGGCGGGCGCGCCGCTGATGAGGATCCGCTGATGGCCGCGATCGACATGGACTGCCTGCTGGTGGCCAACCGGGGCGAGATCGCCCTGCGCATCATCCGCGCCTGCCGCCGGCTTGGCCTGCGCGTCGTCTGCGCGCATTCCGAGGCGGATCGCGACGCCGCCTGGCTGCACCTGGCCGATCAGGCGATCTGCATCGGGCCCGCACCGGCCGCCAAGAGCTATCTGAACATCCCCGCGCTTCTGGCCGCGGCCGAGGCCAGCGGCGCGGGCCTGATCCATCCCGGCTATGGCTTCCTCTCCGAACGCCCGGAATTCGCCGAGGCCGTCGAGGCTGCGGGCCGGCGGCTGGTCGGACCCAGCGCCTCGGTCATGCGGATGATGGGCGACAAGGTCGAGGCCAAGCGCGCCATGATCGCCGCCGGCGTGCCCTGCGTGCCCGGCCCGGACAGCGTGCTGCCGGACGATCCCGACGCCATCGGCCGGATCGCCGCCGGGATCGGCTATCCCGTCATCCTGAAGGCGGCCGGCGGCGGCGGCGGGCGCGGCATGCGCGTCGTGCGGACCGAATCCGAGCTGGCCGATGCCTTCATGGTCACCCGGCAAGAGGCCGGCCGCTTCTTCGGCAATGCGGACATCTATATCGAGAAATTCCTCGAAAGGCCGCGCCATGTGGAGATCCAGGTGCTTGCCGATGCACATGGACATGCGCTGTGGCTGGGCGACCGCGACTGCTCGATGCAGCGCCGCCACCAGAAGCTGATCGAAGAGGCGCCGGCGCCGGGCATCGACCGGGCGCTGATCGCGGAAATCGGCGAACGCTGCGCCGCCTCCTGCCGCCGGATCGGCTATGTCGGCGCCGGCACCTTCGAATTCCTCTACGAGGACGGGCAGTTCTATTTCATCGAGATGAACACCCGCATCCAGGTCGAGCACCCGGTGACGGAAATGGTCACCGGGCTGGACATCCTGGCCATGCAGATCGACGTGGCGCGCGGCAAGCCGCTGCCGATCACCCAGGATCAGGTGCGCGCCCACGGCCATGCCATCGAATGCCGGATCAATGCCGAGGACCCGGACAGCTTCGCCCCCAGCCCCGGCCGGATCACGGCGATGCATATGCCCGGCGGGCCGGGCATCCGCGTGGATACCCATGTGGGCGCCGGTTCGGAGATCCCGGCGAGCTACGATTCGATGATCGGCAAGATCATCGCCCATGGCGGCGACCGCGACGAGGCGCTGGCCCGCGCCCGCACCGCGCTGGCAGAAGCGCGGGTGGAAGGCGTCTCGACCAATATCCCGCTGCACCGGCAGATGCTGGCAGAGCCCGGCTTCTCGGCCGGGGGGGTCAGCATCCACCATCTCGAACATTGGCTCGAAAGCCGGAAATCCCGCCATGCCTGACGCGAAGCTTTCCATGATCGGCAGCCGGGCGGTGCTGTTCCAGCCCTCCTGCCCCTTCGACCTTGCCAACCAGCAGCGTATCTGGGCCGTCGCCGACGAGGCCGCCACCTGGAAGGGCGTGCGCGAAGCCGTGCCCGGCATGACCAATGTCACCCTGCTTCTGGACCATGTCCCGACCGAACTCGACCGGATCGAGAAGGACCTGACCGCGCTGTGGGAAAGCGGCATCCGCAAGCAGGTCGAGGGCCGGCTTCTGGCCATCGACATGGCCTATGACGGCCCGCATCTGGCCGAGGTGGCCGAGATGACCGGCCTGCCGGTGGACAAGGTGGTGCGCCTGCATGCCGCGCCGGAATACACGGTCTATGCGGTCGGCAGCCATGCCGGCTATTGCTATCTGGGCGGCCTGGATCCCCGGCTGGAAACGCCGCGGCGCAAGGTGCCGCTGCCCCGGCTGCCGGGCGGGTCGCTGTCGCTGGCGGGGCTGCAGACCGGGGTCTCGGCCTCGGCGGGCCCCAGCGGCTGGAACACCATCGGCAGCACCGGCCTGTCCTTCTTCGACCCCGGCCGCAGCCCCGCCGCGCTGCTGCGGCCCGGCGACCGGATTCGCTTCAACCCCGTCGAGGTCAAGGCATGATCGAGGTTCTTTTCATTCCGCCGGGCGCGACGGTGCAGGACCTGGGACGCGACGGCTACTGGTCGCAGGGCCTTGGCCGCGCCGGGGTCATGGACGCCCTGTCGCATGGCATCGCCAACATGCTGCTGGGCAATGGCGAGGATGCCGCGACGCTGGAAATCCCGCTGACGCCGGCGCGGTTCCGGTTCCGGCAGGCCGGCGCCTTTGCGCTGGCGGGCGCGGCCTGCGGCGCGACGCTGGCCGGCCGCCCCCTGCCCCGGGTCTGGGCGGGCATGGCGGACGAGGGCGAGGTGCTGGAGCTTGGCCCGATGGCCTCGGGCGCCCGCACCTATCTGGCCCTGCCCGGCGGGATCGACGTGCCGGCGGTGCTGGGCTCGCGCAGCACGCAGCTGCGCGAAGGCTTCGGCGGGCTGGAAGGCCGCGTCCTTGCCGCCGGCGACCTGCTGCGCGCCGCGGCGGATACCGCGCCGCTGCCGCTTGCGGGGTTCAGCCTGACCATGCCCGCGCTGCGTGCCCCGGGGGTCGCAGAGATCGAATTGCGCGCCCTGCCCGCGGCCGAGCACGGGGATTTCGCCCCGGCCTCGCGCGAGGCGTTCTGGACCACGTCCTACGCGGTCAGCCAGCAAAGCAACCGCCAGGGCTATCGGCTGGAGGGCGAGCCGCTGGCCTATGCCGCGTCGGGCGAATTGCGCTCGCACGGGATCGCGCCGGGGATCGTGCAGGTGCCGGGCGGTGGGCAACCGATCATCCAGCTGGCCGATTCCGCGACCATGGGCGGCTATCCCAAGATCGCGGCGGTCATCGAGCCCGACCTGTGGCGCATCGCGCAGGCCCGGCCGGGCGACCGCCTGCGCTTTCGCCGGGTGACGCTGGCCGAGGCGGCCGAGGCCGCAAGGGCGCAGCAGGAAAGCCTGGCCGGACTCCGCGCCGAGCTGGAAGCGTTCCGCGTCCGGCAGGGGGGATGGCAGTGATGTTCGACAAGCAAGACCTTACCCGGCTTCTGGACGCGATGCGCGCGCATGGCGTCGGCACGCTGGAGATCGAGGGCGGGGACATGTTCCTGCGCCTGGTCCTGCCGGCCGGACCCGCACCGGCCGCCGCGGCCCGGACGCAACCCGCGACGGCGACCGCCGCCGCGCGCAGCCCCGACATCGGCCGTTTCCTGCCGCGCGGCAGCGACGACGGCCTGCCCGCCCTTGCGCCCGGCGACGCGGTCCGCACCGGCGAGCTTCTGGGCTATGTCGCGCAAGGCGCCGTCCGCGCCGCCCTCACCGCCCCGGCGGATGGCACCATCGCGTCGCAGATCCCGGAACCCGGCACCCTGTTCGGCCACGGCGACACCGTCCTGACATTGGAGACCAAGCCATGATCATCGACATCAACTCGGACATGGGAGAGGGCTTCGGCCCCTATCGCATCGCCGATGACGAGGCGCTGATGGCGCAGATCAGCTCGGCCAACGTGGCCTGCGGCTACCATGCCGGCGATCCGGTCATCATGGACCGCACCATCCGGCTGGCTAGGGAGCATGGCGTCGATCTGGGCGCGCATGTCAGCTTTCCCGACCGCATGGGTTTCGGACGCCGCCGGATGGACATGGACCTGCCGGAACTGGAATGCCATGTGCTTTATCAGCTGGGCGCGCTGGCCGGGCTGGCGGGCCGCGCCGGGCATCGCATCACCCACATGAATCCGCATGGCGCGCTTGGCAATCTCGCCAGCTCCGATCCCGCCATCGCGGCGGCGGTGGCGCGCGCGACCATGGCCTTCGACCCCGAGATCGCCTTCCTGGTCCTGCCGGGCAGCGCCCTGGAAAAGGCCGCGCTGGAGATGGGCGGCAACGTGGTCCGCCTGTTCCTGGCCGACCGCGGCTATCTGGCCAGCGGCCAGCTTGCCCCCCGCAGCCAGCCGGGCGCGGTCATCCACGATGCCGAGCAGGTCGTGGCCCGCGTCATGCGGGTCATCCGCGACCGGCAGGTCGACACGGTGGATGGCCAGGTCATCCCGATGCCGGTGCAGTCCATCCTGGTCCATTCCGACACCGCGGGCGCGGTCGAGCTGGCGCGGCGGCTGCGCGAAGGCATCACGGCGGGCGGCGCGACCATCGCCCCGCTGACCCGCCACATCTGACCCCCGGGCATTCATTAAGAAGAAAGACAGAACCATGGCATTTTCGGATTACAAGACGGCATTGGTGACAGGCGCCTCGGGCGGAATGGGCTGGGCGATCGCCGAGCGGCTGCGCGCCAAGGGGCTGACCGTCCACGCCCTGGCCCGCAACGCCGAAAAGCTGCAGGAACTGGCGGCCCGATGCGGCGTCATCCCGCATTCCGTGGACGTTTCCGACACCGAAGCCGTGACCGCGCTGGTCAAGGATCTGGAAATCGACGTGCTGGTGAACAATGCCGGCGTGTCGCGGCCGGGCAGCATCCTTACCTCCAGCGCCTTCGACATCGACGAGCAGATCGACGTCAACCTGCGCGCCGCCCTGCATCTGGCCCGGCTGCTGCTGCCCGGCATGATGGAACGCGACCGCGGCCATATCGTCAACATCACCTCGATGGCCGGGCATTACGAGTTCGGCGGCCATATCGCCTATCACGCCACCAAGGCGGCGATGCATACCGTCTCGCGCCAGTTGCGGGTCGATGCCTTCGGCCGCCGCGTCCGGGTGACCGAGATCAGCCCCGGCCGGGTCGAGACCGACATCTTCGCCAAGGTCGAGAAGATCGACCCCGCCGAGGCGAAACGCAAATATTACGAAGGCTTCGAGATGCCGCAGGTCTCGGACATCGCCGATGCCGTGGAATATGCGGTCGGGACGCCGCAATACGTCAACATCAACCTGATCGAGCTGCTGCCGACGCTGCAGGTCCCCGGCGGCCTGCGCACCGCAAAGCGCGTGGGCGACGACGTGATCCTGACCGGCAACAAGTAACGCGCCGCCCCGCCGGCATCCGAACAATCCGCACCGATGGAGATTGCCTTGAGCAACATCAAACTGGCCTCGCGCGTGACCAGCATCCGCGTCTCGCCCAGCACCGCCGCCGCGCAGAAGGTCCGCGACCTGCAGGCCGAGGGACGCAGGATCCTCAACCTCACCGTGGGCGAGCCCGATTTCGACACGCCCGACCACATCAAGGCCGCCGCCATCCGGGCGATGGAAGGGGGCGAGACGAAATACACCTCGGTCAACGGCACGGTCGCGCTGCGCAAGGCCATCCAGCACGACTTCGCGACGCGGCTGGGCATCGACTGCGAACTGAACGAGATCTGCGTCGGCGGCGGCGCCAAGCAGGTGCTGTTCGTGGCGCTGATGGCCACCGTCGAGCCCGGGGACGAGGTCATCGTCCCGGCGCCCTATTGGGTGTCCTACCCCGACATGGTCATCGCCAATGGCGGCACCCCGGTCGTCGTTCCCTGCGGCGAGGAGGTCGGCTTCAAGCTGACCCCCGAGGCGCTGGAGGCCGCGATCACCGCCAGCACCCGCTGGGTGATCCTGAACTCGCCCTCGAACCCCACCGGCGCCGCCTACAGCGCCGACGAGTTGCGGGCGCTGGGACAGGTGCTGCTGCGCCATCCGCATGTGATGGTGCTCTGCGACGAGATCTACGACCGGATCTGGTTCGCCGATTTCGAACCCTGCAGCATCCTGACCGTCCTGCCCGAGCTGAAGCCGCAGGCCCTGGTCGTCAACGGCGTCTCCAAGTCCTACGCCATGACCGGCTGGCGGATCGGCTACGGCGTCGGGCCGCTGGCGCTGATCGATGCGATCAACAAGCTGCAGTCGCAGATGTCGTCCTGCCCCTCCTCGATCAGCCAGGCAGCCGCCGCCGCGGCCCTGACCTCGGACCAGCATTCGGTCGACGAGGCCGTCGCGGTCTATCGCCAGCGGCGCGACCGCGCCCACGCGCTGATCAACGCCATCCCCGGCCTTTCCTGCCGCCTGCCGGACGGCGCCTTCTACCTCTTTCCCAGCTGCGCGGGGCTGATCGGCAAGAAGACGCCGGACGGCAGGACGATCAGGAACGACCTGGATTTCAGCCTGTATCTTCTGGAAGCGGCAGGCGTCGCCTCGGTCCATGGCGGCGCATATGGGCTCGAGCCCTATTTCCGCATCTCGACCGCGACCTCGATGGAGGTCATCGAAGAGGCCTGTGCCGCCATCGCCCGGGCCTGCGAAGCCCTGACCTGAGCGGCGGAAGGCAGCGGCCGGGCGCTTTCGGCGCCGGGAGCCATGGCCCGGCCCGCGGCCCCGTCCTGGACCCGCAAGCGCCGGAAGCCGGCCGGCCTGCGCTTTCAGCCTGCGGCCGATGCGGGCGGGGCTTCGGCATGACACGCCATTCCGCGACCGGCCCGGGATTTCCTCCGATCCCTTGAAATTGTCTCATCGTCGCGGTGCCTGCACATCGCCGCGCCCACGCGGCAGGATCGGGCAAAGCAGACAGGAAGAGGAATCCGACGATGAAAGGCGATGACAAGCGCGGCGAGGCGCTCCGGGCATTCTTGATGGACTTGCTTCTGAGTTCGCCGCTGCTGCGGCCCGGACGCGAGCACGAGACGGCCCGGTCCTATCAGGACAAGGCCGCCGATTCTCATCCCGAGGTGGCGAGCGTGCTTCGCGAGGCCGCCAATCGCCTCCTTCACGGCTGATCCCTGTTCCAGAGCGCCCCCGGATCGCCCAATCCGAGGGGCGCAGCAAACGCCCGCAGCCAACCTGCCCAAGGCAGCGGATCGAGATCCGGGCAATCGGCACGGCCCGATGACGGCGCACCCATCCCGGGCGCCCGGTCAAGGCCCGTCCGGCCACGGGATGGCGCAAGCGGGGGCGCGCACCGGCCGCCGGACGGATGACCCGACCCGGCCGCCCTGCCCGCCCCGCCACGCCTTCAGGGCGCAGGCGCGTCCCAGCTTTCCCGCGCCACGGCAACCGCCAGCTCGCGGCGGAACCGGCCGATGGCATATTCGGCAAAGCTCGACAGCTGCCGGTCCTTTTTCGTCACCACCCAGGCGGTGATGCCGGCACTTTCGGCCAGCGGGCGGCGCACCACCCCGGGCATATAGACCTCGGCCACCGAGAATTCGTCGATGATCGCCACCCCCAGCCGGTGGCGCACCAGGCTGACCACGGTCTGCGCGAAGCGGCCGCGCATGGAATAGCGCGGCTCGATCCCCGCGTCGCGGAACGGCTGGGCCAGGATCTCGCCATAGGGATCGGCGGGATCGACGCCGACAAAGGGCTCGCGCGCCAGATCATGCACCGAGATCGCCGGCTTTTCCGCCAGCGGATGCCCCTCGGGGACGATGGCGACCAGCCGGCCATGCGCCAGCGGCGCGCTCGACAGCGCCGAATTGTCGATGGCCGAGCTCATCAGCACGAATTCGCCGCGTTCCAGCAGCAGGTAGTCCGAGGTCTCCTCGATCTTCAGGATGTTCAGGTCGATGAACAGGTCGGGAAAGCGCGTGCGGATGCCGCGGATCGCCCGCGCCGCGATGAATTGCGCGATCGAGGGCGCCGAGGCGAAGGACAGCCGCACGTCCTCGCCCTTGCGCAATGATGCGACGGCGGTGTTCAGGTTCTCCATCTGGCGATGGACCTGATGCACCATCTCGAAGATCGCCGCCGCCTCGGTCGAGGGCACGAACAGCCCCGCCTTGCGCTCGAACAGCCGGATGCCCAGCGATTCCTCGGTATGCTTGACCAGCCGGGAAATGCCGGGGGCCGAGACGTTCAACAGCTTGGCCGCGCCCTGGATGGTGCCGGCCATCATCACGGCGCGGATCACCTCGACCTGGCGGAGAGTCAGTTCCTTCATGCGCCGATCCTAGCCGGGAATGCGGCGGATTTCTTGCGGAAATTCGCTGCGCCGATGCGGTTCAGGCCCGGCCCGCCGCGCGCAGGATCGCCATGGTCGCGGCATGGGCCATGGCGGCGCGGCCAAGCGCATCGACCTTGCCGGCCAGGGCGCGATGCGGCACCTCGACGCTGACGGTGACGCCCTCCGGGATCGCCCGCGCCAGACCGATCAGGTCGATGCCGCCCTGCCCCGGAAACAGCCGCTCGCCCCGCGCCACCCGGATCAGGCCCTCGTCGCTGGGGTCATAGGGCACGGCGCCGTCGCAGAGCTGCACATAGTTCACCCGATGGCGCGGCAGCGCCGCGATCTGCGCCGGCGTGGTGGCCGAGCGGTCGTAATGCAGCGCATCGACCAGCACGCCGCCGTTCGGCCGGCCGGCCGCCTCGACGATCCGCAACGCGGCGGTCAGGTCGGGCACGGCGGTCCAGGGCATGAATTCCAGGTCCGCCGTCAGCCCGTGCGGCGCGGCCAGCGCGCAGAAGCGCGCGAAGCTGTCGGTCAGCCGGCCAAGGTCCGCGTCATCGCCGGCGACAAGCACGTGGCGCGCCTCCAGCGCCTCGCAGCGGGCGCAGAACCGGGCGAAAAGATCCCAGTCGTTTTCCGGCTTCAGGCGCACGATCTCGACATCGCCGACCCGGATGCCGGTATCGGCCAGCGCCGCGCGCACCTCGGCCAGCAGCCGGTCGTCGGTCAGCAGCGGATAGTCCGGCTCGGCCCCCGGCGCGGCGGGCAGGATGCGCAACCCGACCATCTGGTAGCCGGTGGCGGCGGCGATGCGGACGGCCTCGGCGGGGCCGACCTCGAAAGTGGTCAGAAAGGCCAGCGAAAGCGGATGCGTCATCACAGCCTCACTTGAGCGGAGAGAAGCCGAGCGGCAGCGCGATCTGGCTGGTCATGTCGGGCGACAGCCAGTCCGGCCCGCCCTTGGGCGGCCATTTGCCGTCCGCGACCGATTTCGCCCGCGCCTCGCTGCGCGCGGCCAGGCTTTCATAGGGCCAGATCTGGGTCAGGCGCGGTTCGCCGTCCAGCCCGTACATGGCGACGGTCAGCTTCGAATAGGCCTCGCGCTCCGGCACCGCCGCGCGCCATTTCTCCATGGTGGGCAGGATGCCGTTCACCCTGGTCCTGTAGGTGCGGAACTCGTAGACCGGGCCGAAGCTGCCGGGCTGGACCGGCGGCAGGAAGTCGAGCGCCCGATAGCTCTCCATCGACAGCCGCACCAGCTCATCGGCGCAGCCGAAGGGGTTGTCCGAGCGCAGGGCGCGCTCGCGCTCCTCATGGAGTTGCGCAAGGCTGTCGAAGGCACGCAGCACAAAGACCCGGTTCAGCGTGCCGATATCGGTGCCCCAGGCGCCGCACAGCCGGCCCTGCCCTTGCGCCACCCAGGCCTCGATGCCCGGCGCGGCCTTGCCGGCGCCGAAGATCACCGTGTCGAGGGTGGCGAGTTCGTAATAGCTCATGGCGTTTCCTCCTGTGAAAGCCCGGTCACGGGCAGGCCGGCCAGAACGCGGCCGGCGATATAGCCGAATGTCATGCCGGGCCCCAGCGTGATGCCGCCCGACGGGTAATGCCCGCCCATGACCGAGGCCATGTCGTTGCCCACGGCGTAAAGGCCGGGGATCGGCAGGCCGTCCCGGTCCAGCACCCGCGCCGCCGCATCGGTCCTGACCCCGGCAAAGGTGCCGAGCGAGCCGGGCACGATCCTGACCGCGTAGAACGGCCCCCGCAGCAGCGGCCCCAGCGAGGGGTTCGGCCCCTGTTCCGCATCGCCCTGCACGCGGTTGTAGAGGCTTTCGCCGCGCTGGAAGTCGGGATCCTCGCCGCGTTGGGCATGGGCATTGAAGCGGGCCACGGTCTCGGCCAGCGCCACGCCGGGGATGGCGCAGGCGCGGGCCAGTTCCTCCAGCGTGCGGCCGCGCTTCAGATAGCCGCTGCGCAGCGCCGGCCCCAGGGGGAAGGGGAAGGGCTTGGACCAGCCCAGCCCCCAGCGGCGCTGCGCCTTGTGATCGGCGATCAGCCAGCAATGCGGCGGCTTGCCCGGCGGCGTGGCGGCGATCAGCGCCCGCATGAAATCGTGATAGCTGTCGGCCTCGCTGACGAACCGCCGGCCCTGCGGCGTCACGGCGATGATGCCGGGCTTGGCGCGCTCGACCAGATGCGGGAAATGCGCGGGCGGGCCGTCCCGACGCGGCACCAGCGACACCGGCGCCAGCGCGACGTTCGAGGCCAGTTCGCCATCGACGGCAGCCCCCACCCCCTCGGCCAGCCGCAGCCCGTCGCCGGTATTGGCGCGCGGCGCGGCCGAGAAATGCCCCGCCCCGCCGCCTGCCCGCGGGGCCAACGCCTCCAGCCGCGCCGGATCATGCGGGAAGCCGCCGGTCGCCAGCACCACGCCGCACGCCGCCTCGACCAGCAATTCGCCCTGCGGCGTCGAAAGCCGCGCGCCCGCGACGCGGCCGTCCTGCCGCTGCAGCGCCAGGACCGGCGCGCTGTCGAGCAGCACCACGCCCTTGTCCAGCGCCGAGCGCAGCAGCCGCGCCACCAGCGCATTGCCGTTGACCAGCTGCATGCCGCGCCGGTGCAGCGCCAGGTCGCGCAGATGCCGCGCGATCCGCCCCGCCGCGTATAGCGCCGAGCGCGGGCTGCGGCTGGCGCGGAAGAAATGCCGCATGTCGGCGCCGCTGGCGATGCCCATGCCCCAAAGGCTCGCCACGTCCAGCGGCGGGCGCAGCTTGCCGATCCAGTCGCCCAGCTCGCGCCCGTCATAGGGCAGGGCCGTGACCGAACGCCCGCCTTTCGCGGCGCCCGGAGTCTCGTGGAAATCCGGGACCGCATTGCCGTCGATCCAGCGCATTGCCGTATGGTCCTGAAAGAAGGCCACCATCTCGGGGCCGTTCTCCAGAAACGCCTCCAGCCGCGGGTCGCTGGCGCGATTGCCCAGTTCGCTGCGCAGGTATTCACGGGGCGCTTCCGGCGGCTCGTCGATACCCGCGGCGCGGGCCAGCGGATTGCGCGGGATCCACAGCCAGCCCCCCGACCACGCCGAGGTGCCGCCAAAGACCGGCGCCTTCTCGGCCAGCACCACGCGCAGGCCGAAATGCGCCGCCGTGACCGCCGCCGCCAGCCCCGAGGCCCCCGAGCCAATGACCAGCACATCGCAGGCCAGCCTGCGTTCGGATGAAACGTCCATTCACTCCTGCCCGTCAGGGGCGCGAGCCGGGAAAAGCCTATGCGCTTTTCCGCCCGTCCTCGGCATCCGCGTCGATCGCCCTGACATTTGCCTGAAAATACTTGGTTCCTGCGGCGGCGGCGCCCAGTTCCCCGGCCGCGGCCTGAAGGCGCGGCGCCAGTTCCGCCATCCGCTCGGGCGTCATGCGCACCGCCGGACCGGCGATGGACAGGCAGCCCAGCACCGGCCCGTCGCCGTGATAGCGCACCGGCACCGCCATGGCTGCCATGCCGGCGATATAGCTGTCCACCGCCGTGGCATAGCCGCGCGCCCGCGCCTCGGCCAGCTGCTGCAGCAGCAGGGTGATGCTGGTCGGCGCGTTCGGCCCCATACCCTCGGCCTGGCGCAGCAGGCCCTGCGCGCCGACGCGCGCCAGCGCCTCGTCGTCGCTCATGCTGGCAAGCCAGGCCTTGCCGCCGGCCGAACTGGCAAGGTGCACGACCACGCCCTGCTCCTGCCCCGGGTCATAGCGCAAGCCGCGCGTCGCGCCCTGCGCCACCGCCACCCAGATCAGCCGCTCGCCGTCGATCACCGACAGCCGGATCAGCTCGCCGCTGTCGGCGGCCAGCTGGTCCAGCACCGGCTGGGCGACATCGGTGATGCCGGCGCGGCCCATGAAGCCCAGGCCCAGGGCCGGCAGCTTGATGGTCAGCGCGTAATCGCCGCCTGCCTGCAACTGCCGGACATAGCCCAGCCGCGCCAGTTCCTGCAGGGTGCGGTGCACGCCGCTGGCCGGCTGTTCGGTCACCGCCGCGATGGTGGTGACCGGCAGGCCCATCGGGTGATCGACCAGAAGTTCGACGATGGCGAGGGCTTTTTCCAGAACGCTGCTCATGATCCGCTTCCGCTGTTGAAGGCGGTTTCAGGTTCGCGGTTCAGCGCCGAAAGGTCAACCGCGACGCGTTGCCCCGTCTCGGCCGCCGCGCGGATGGCGTCCAGCACGATCAGGTTGGCGGTGGCGTCGCGGGCCGAGACGCGCGGCGTCCCGCCATGGCGCGCCAGATCGGCGAAATGCGCCAGTTGCGCCTCATAGGGATCGCCGTGGCTGACGGGCAGCGGCCGGGGTTGCAGTTCCTGCGTCCAGTCCGGCGCGCCGGGCGGCTGCCACAGCAGCAGGTCCGGCAGCGACAGCCCCGCCCGGCTGCCGGCATAATGATGCGCCGGGACGCGATGCGCCGGAAACCGCGCCATGTTCTCGCCCGCCGTCAGGTCCCAGGCCCAGGGCCCGACCGCCGCGTCCGAGATGCACAGCGTCGCCAGCCCGCCCCCCGCAAAGCGCAGGCAGATCGCCGCCGTGTCCTCGACCGGGAAGCCGCGGCGGGCATGGCTGGCGATGGCCTGCACCTCGGCGATCTCGCCGAAGAAATGCCGCAGCAGGTCGATCTCATGCACCAGGTTGATCAGCAGCGGCCCGCCCGCACCCTTGCTGCGCCGCCAGGGCGCCTGGAAATAATCGTCGGGCTTGGCCAGCGAACAGGTCACGGTTGCCATGACCAGATCGCCCAGCAAGCCGCCGCGGATCGCCTCATGCGCTGCGCGGATGATCGGATTGTGCCGGCGGTGATGGCCGACCAGCAGCGGCACCCCGGTCTCGTCCGCCACCGCGATCAGCTGCCACGCCGAATCGAGGCTTTCGGCCACCGGCTTTTCCAGCAGCACCGGGATGCCGGCGCGCAGCAACGCGGCCGAGACCGGCAGATGCGTTTCGTTCGGTGTCGCCACGATGGCGGCCTGCGCCAGCCCCGAATCGATCAGCGCCGCCACGTCCGGCAGGCAGGGCACGCCCAGCGATTCGGCCAGCGCCCGGCCCGAGGGGGCGGGATCGACCAGCGCCGACAGCCGCAGCCCCGACAGGCGCGCCAGCGTGTCGATATGCGTGCGCCCGATGACTCCCGCACCAATGACGGCGACCGCGATCCGATCCATGGACATCCCTCCTTCCGACCTTCCCGGGCATCAAGCCAGAAATTAAATCTGAAGTCAATTTTATTATTGAATGATATTCCACTTTCTGCGATCTTCCGCTTCGAACCGGATGAGGCGCCGGAATCGCCCCCCGCAGCGCAGAGGCGCGAAAATCCAATGTTCCGCCCCTATCGTCCATTTCCTGACGGCGGGGCGCGTGATTGTTTCAAGGCGCGGCCAGCCCGGGGGCGCTGTCCGCAGAGGGAAAGAGGAACCAGCATGGCCCAACCGCTGCGCATCGACGGAGAGACGGCATTCTTCCCGATCATCGGCCATCCGATCGGGCAGGTGAAATCGCCGGCATCGCTCAGCCAGATCATGGCGGATCGCGGCCATAACGGCATGGTGGTGCCGATCCACGTCCTGCCCGAGGACCTGCCCGGCTGGCTGGCGCAGGCCGCGGCGGTCCAAAACTGTCCGGGCATCGTAGTGACGGTGCCGCACAAGGCGCCCTGCCTGGCCTTCTGCAGCCGCGTCACCGCGCGGGCGCGGGCCGCGGGCGCGGTGAACATCATGCTGCGCCGGGACGGGGGCTGGATCGGCGACGCGACCGACGGGCAGGGCTACATGGACGGCATCGCCGCGCAGGGCTTCGACGTCGCCGGCAAGCCGGCGCTGCTGGTCGGGACCGGCGGCGCCGGCTCGGCCATCGCCTACGAGATCCTGGCGCGCGGCGCCTCGGAACTGGCGCTGCACGACATCGACGCGGCGCGGCGCGACGCGCTGATCGCGCGGCTGGACGCCGCCTTTCCCGGCCGGGTCCGCATCGGCGGCACCGATCCGCGCGGCTTTGCGCTGGTGGCGAATGCGACGCCGCTGGGCATGCGCGAGGGCGACCCGCTGCCGGTCGAGGCCGGGCTGCTGACCGCCGCGCAATTCGTCGCCGACGTGGTCACCCGCCCGGCCATCCCGCCGCTGATCGCCGCCGCGCGCGCCAGAGGCTGCGGCACGATGCCGGGCTCGGGCATGTTCGAGGCGCAGGCTGTGCTGCTGGCCGAACTGCTGATGGGGGTCAGGCAGATCGCCCTGGACTGAGCGGCACAGGGGCGCTGGATAACCGCCCGATTATGTATCTTTGCGCGTTTTGCAATGTTCGCGTGGAACGCGACATGGCAGATTATGGAGAGGAAGAGGAGATCCCATGCAAAACAGGATCCGAACCAGGGAGGAAAGAAACGCAATGATCAGGACACTGACCGCCGCCGCCGCGCTGGCGCTGGCCGCCGTGCCGGCGCTGGCCGAGCTGAAGATCGGCTCGATCGTCGAGCTTTCCGGCCCCGGCGCCGCCGCCGGCACCAATTTCCGCGACGGCGTGCGGATGGGCTTCGAGGAGATCAACGCGGCCGGGGGCGTGCTGGGCGAACCGGTCGCCATCACCGAATATGACAGTCAGACCGACCCGCAGGTCAGCCGCGCCATGGTGCAGAAGGCCATCGACGACGGGGTGGTGGCGATCACCGGCACGGTGTTCTCGTCCTCGACGGTGGTGAACATGCTGGTGGCGAAACAGGCCGGCATCCCGCAATTCACCGGCTCCGAAGCGCCCTCGATCACCGGGATGGGCAACCCCTACATCTTCCGCACCGCCTTCGGCTCGCAGAAGGGCGTGCCCAAGATGGCCAAATACATGGCCGAGGAAATGGGGGTGAAGAAGGTCGCCGTGGTCTGGGCCAACACCGAATTCGGCAAGGGCGGGCACGAATCCTTCCTGAAGGAGGCCGAGGCCCATGGCTTCGAGATCGTCGCCGACCTGCCCACCGAACAGGCGCAGACCGATTTCTCGGCCGATGTGGTCAAGCTGAAGGGCATCCAGGCCGACGCCGCCTTCGTCTACCTGACCGAGGAGGAAAGCGCCCGCTTCCTGCGCGAGGCCCGCAAGCAGGGCGTGACCCTGCCGCTGGTGGGCGAGACGACGCTGATCGGGCACAAAGTCATCGAGCTGGCCGGCGACGCCGCCAACGGCGCCATGGGCCATGTCGGCCTGACCCCCGACGCCAATATCCCGGCGATGACCGAGATGGTCGAGAAGTTCAGGGCCAAGTTCAACTACACGCCCGACCACAACGCCATCAAGGGCTACACGGCCGCCTATACCCTCAAATGCGTGGCCGAGATGGTGGGCGAGGCGGACAGCCAGGCCATCGCCGACAAGATGCACGGCCTGACGCTGACGGTGGCCGAATGCCCCGGCGTGCTGATGGACGTCAGCTGGGACGAGACCGGCGAGATGTCGCGCGAAAGCTTCTTCGTCGAGGTCCAGGACGGCAAGCAGGTGGTCAAGGCCATCCTGCCGCCGAACTGACCGGCCCGCACAGCGCGCGAGGCAGGCTGGCACCGGCATTCCGCCGGCCTGCCCCCCGTATCCGTCAACCTGACGTGAGGCTCTCATGGCCGAGTTAATCCAGATCCTGATCTCCGGCCTTGCCGCCGGTTCCATCTACGCCCTTGCCGCGGTGGGTTTCACCCTGCTGTGGCAGGCATCGCAGACCATCAACTTCGCGCAGGGCGAATTCGTCATGCTGCCGGCCTTTTTCGTGCTGGTCGGCATGGGGCTGGGCCTGCCGATGTGGCCCGCCATCGGCTTTTCGCTGCTGCTGTCGCTCCTCATCCTGGGCGTCGCCTTCAAGAAGCTGGTGGTCGAACCGATGCTGCCGCATGGCACCCTGCCGCTGGTCATCGCCACCATCGCGCTTGGCCTGCTGATGAAGGAAAGCGTCAAGGAATTCTATGGCGCCACCGCCCAGCCCTTCCCGGCGATCTTCCCGCAGAAGGTCTATCACTTCGCCGGCGCCAGCGTCTCGGCGCAGGATATCGGCAACCTGATCGTCTCGATGCTGGCCATCGGCGGGTTGCAGCTGTTTTTGAACCGCACCCGCACCGGGCGCTGCATGCAGGCCAGCGCCCAGAACCCCGCCGTGGCCGAGATCCTCGGCGTCGATGTGAAGCGGATGGTGATGTATACCTTCCTGATCAACGCGGCGCTGGCCACCATCGCCTCGGTGCTGATCTCGCCGATCTACCTGGCCAAGTTCTCGAATGGCGAGACGCTGGGCCTGGTGGCCTTCATCGCCGCCATCGTCGGCGGCTTCAACCAGATCCGCGGCGCGCTGGTCGGCGGGCTGCTGATCGGCGTCATCGACAACCTCTCGGCGGTCTATGTCTCGGCCGAATACCGCTCGGCCATGCCGCTGATCCTGCTCATCGCCATCATCCTGCTGCGCCCGCAGGGGCTGCTTGGCACCAAGGAGGGACGCGCCGTATGACCCGCACCCGCATCATCCTGATCGCCCTGGGCATCGCGGCGCTGGTCGCCGCGCCCATCGGCCAGGGCAATTACATCATCTATACGCTGACCTCGTGGCTGCTGTTCTCGATCTCGGCCATGGGGCTGAACCTGACGCTGGGCTATGCCGGGCAGGTCAGCCTGGCGCAGGCGGGCTTCATGGGCATCGGCGCCTATGTCACCGCGCTCTTGACCCTGGCGGGCGTGCCCTGGATCGCGGCCGCGCTGATCTCGATCACCTCCTGCTTCGCGGTCGGACTGCTGCTTGGCTGGCCGGCGCTGCGCGTGCAGCACCATTTCCTGGCCTTCGTGACGCTGGCCTTCAACACGCTGCTGTTCCTGGTGCTGCGCAACGAGGAAGAGATCACCGGCGGTTCCTTCGGGCTGGTCGGCATGCCGCGTCCCTCGGTCCTTGGCATCGCGACCGACAGCAACCTGAATTTCTACTATTTCGCGCTGGCCTGCTTCCTGATCTCGGCCTTCGTGATGTGGTGGATCCTGCGCTCGCCCTGGGGCCGGGCCTTCAAGGCGCTGCGCGAGAACCCGATCCGCGCCGAGAGCCTGGGGCTGAAGATCCGCCGCCAGACGCTTCTGGCCTTCGCCATCGGCTCGGCCTTCGGGGGGCTGGCCGGCGCGCTGCAATCGCCGCTGGTGCAGTTCATCGAGCCGGGCAGCTTCGCGCTGATCCATTCGCTGAAGCTGCTTCTGATGGTGGTGGTGGGCGGCGCGGGCTTCTTCTTCGGCCCGATGCTGGGCGCGGCGGTGGTGATCCTGCTGCCGGAACTCCTGCGCTTTACCGAGGGCTATTACCTCATCATCTATTCGGCGCTGGTGATCGTGCTGATGGTGTTCTCGCCCCAGGGACTGATCGGGCTGGGCCAGAAGATCTGGAACCAGTTCCGCCCCCGGCACGAGACGCGCCGCGACATGAAGAAGGGATTCCAGCTATGACCGCCCCCGTCCTTTCCGTCCGCAACATCTCGAAGCAGTTCGGCGGCATCCGCGCCGTGAACGACGTCAGCTTCGACGTGCAGAAGGGCGAGATCCTGGGCCTGATCGGCCCGAACGGCTCGGGCAAGTCGACGCTGTTCAACTGCATCCTGGGCCAGCTGCGCCCCAGCGCCGGCCATTGCGAGATCAACGGCCGCTCGACCGACGGCGTGCGGCCGGCCGACCTGTCGCTGATGGGCGTCGGACGCACCTTCCAGCAGCTGTCGGTCTTTCCGCGCATGACGGTGCTCGACAATGTCATCCTGGCCGGGCAGGAACACGAGGGCTCGATGCTGAGCCGGCTTTTCGGCAAGTCCGACGCCGGCCTGACCGAAAAGGCCGAGCAGCTGGTCGAGTTCTTCAACCTGACCCCCTATCGCGACACCGAGGCGGGCTCGCTCTCCTACGGCCAGCAGAAGCTGGTCGATGCCGCGATGGCCTTCATGGCCGGGCCCGGCATCGTGCTGCTGGACGAGCCGGCGGGCGGGGTGAACCTGACCATGCTGGCGCATCTGAAAGAGCGGCTGATGACCTATAACCGCGAGCACGGCACCACCTTCGTGGTGATCGAGCACAACATGGAATTCGTCATGTCGCTTTGCACCCGCATCATCGTGCTGGCGCAGGGCGAGATCATCGCCGAAGGCTCGCCCGAGGAGATCCGGGCGAACCAGATGGTCATCGACGCCTATCTGGGGGGCTGAAATGCTGGAACTCAAGGACGTCACCGGCGGCTATGGCCGCATCACCATCCTGAACGGCACCTCGTTCAGCATTCCCAAGGCCTCGATCACCACGGTGATCGGGCCGAACGGCGCCGGGAAATCCACCGTGTTCAAGGCGATCTTCGGGCTGCTGAACATCCATTCCGGCCAGATCCTGCTGGAGGGCGAGGACGTGACCCGCAAGCGCCCGGCCGAGATGATCGCCCGCGGCGTCACCTATGTGCCGCAGGGCCGCAACGTGGTGCCGCAGCTGTCGGTGTTCCACAATCTGGAGCTGGGCGGCATCACCGCCCGCGACCAGTCCCGGGTCCGGCAGCGGATGGAGCAGGTCATGGACCAGTTTCCCATGCTGCGCGAGCGCCGCGACCAGAAGGCCATCGAGCTGTCGGGCGGCCAGCAGAAGCAGCTGGAGATCGCCCGCGCCCTGCTTCTGGACCCCAAGCTGATCCTGATCGACGAGCCCTCGATCGGGCTGTCGCCCAATCTGGTGCAGGAGGTGTTCCAGACCCTGATCCGGCTGCGCGACCAGGGGGTGACGGTGCTGATGGTGGAACAGAACGCCAAGGCGGCGCTGGCCATGTCGGATTACGGGCTGGTGCTGGAACTGGGCCAGACCCGGATGTTCGACAGGGCCGACGCGCTGCTTCGGGATCCGCGCGTCGGCCAGCTGTTCCTGGGCGGCCATATCGAGGACGCGGCCTAGGCGCCGCCCCGTCAGATGCTGCGCTCGCGGCGCAGCGTCTGGCAGGACCAGCGGGCGATGCGCCAGTCGGGATGCGTCTCGACCCATTGCGCCAGCGCCGGCTGCGCGCCATGCATGCAGACCAGGGGCGTGACCTCGGTATAGATCAGGCTGTGTTCCCGGCAATCGGCCGGGGCGCCGCCCATGCAGGCGATGAAGACCAGTTCGATCATGGCAAGCCCCGTCGAATCGGAGATGGCTCATGCCCGATTGTCGCGCCTTTCCGGGCCCAGGGCCACCGGAGGGGGCCGAAAACCCGGCTTGGGGCAAGGCGCCTGCCCGTTCCTTGTGCAGCCCGCGCGCAAACCGGCGGGGCCGCGCTCAATCGGGGCGGCTCGCCTCGCCGAAATCGCCGAAGGCGGTCCAGCCGCCATCGACCGGCAGCACCGCCCCGGTGATGCCCGAGGCCGCGTCCGAGGCCAGGAAGGCCACCGCCGCCGCCACCTCGCGCGCCTCGATCAGCCGGCCCAGCGGCGTGCGGCGGCGGATGGCCGGCAGGTCGATCCGGCCCGCCTCGGCCAGCGTCCGGACCAGCGCGGTCTCGACGAAGGCCGGGGCCACGGCGTTCACGCGCAGCCCCTGCCCCGCCCATTCGCAGGCCATGGCCCGGGTCATCGCCACGATGCCGGCCTTGGCCGCGCCATAGGCATTGCGCCGCGGCAGGCCGGTCAGCCCGGCGATCGAGGACAGGTTCACCACCGCCCCGCGCCCGCGCGCCAGCATGCCGCGCGCCACCTGCCGCGTCATCAGGAAGGTCCCCGACAGATGCACGTCCAGCACCCGGCGAAAGGCGGTCAGATCCTGTTCCAGCGTCGGCAGGTGGCTGTCGCCGATGCCGGCATTGTTCACCAGGATGCCGAAAGGCGCGACGGCGGCCGCCGCCCGCGCCTGAACCTCGTCGGTGACGTCGCAGCGGATGCCGCGATGCCCCGCACCCAGTTCCGCCGCCCGCAGCGCCGCCTTGTCGCCGTCGAGATCGGCGATCGTGACCCGGCAGCCCTGCGCCGCAAGCGCCTGCGCGATGGCCCAGCCGATACCCTCGGCCCCGCCGGTGACCAGCGCCTCGCTAGGCATAGCCCGGCCTCGGCACCAGCCCCATCAGGCTTTGCGACAAGCCGCCATCGACCACGATGTCCTGCCCGGTGACATAGGCCGCCCGGTCCGAGGCGAGATACAGCGCCGCATCCGCGATGTCCTGCGGCGAGGCGATGCGGCGCAAGGGCACCATGGCCTCGCGCCGGGCCTTGACCTCGGGATCGGCATAGAAGGCGGCGGACATCGGCGTCAGCACCAGCCCGGGGCTGACGCAGTTCGAGCGCAGGCCGCGCGGACCCCATTCGGCGGCCAGCTGCCGCGACAGCATCGCCACCGCCGCCTTCGAGGCGGAATAGGCGCCGCTGGCCGGCTGCGGCTGGCTGGCGGCGATGCTGGCGACATGGACCAGCGCACCGCGCCCGCGTCGCAACATGCCGCGTCCGAAAGCCTGCGCCGCGGTCAGGTAGCCGGTCAGGTTTACCGCCAGCATGGCCGACCAATCCTCGGCGCTGACGCTGTCCAGCGCGCCGGGGCGCAGGATGGCGGCGCTGTTGACCAGCACCTCGGCGCCGCCCTCGGCCTCGACCCGCCCGGCAGCGGCCGCGACGCTGCCAGGATCGGCCAGATCGCAGGCCAGCGCCAAGGCGCCGCCGCCCAGCTGTTCGGCCAGCGGCCCGGAGCGGTCAAGGTCGCGGTCCAGCAGGATTGCCCGTGCCCCCTCGGCGGCAAAGTTCCGCGCCAGCGCCTGACCTATGCCGCCGCCGGCGCCGGTGATGACGACGGTCCTGCCTTCCAGTCCAAGCCAGCTCATGCTGCATCCTCCGTTGCGGCCGCGCGCCCGGCCAGATGGCGGCCGGTGATCCAGCCGAAGGTCATGGCCGGGCCCAGCGTGATGCCCGCGCCCGGATAGTTCCCGCCCATGATGCTGGCGCGGTCGTTGCCCACGGCATAGAGCCCCGCGATCACCGCGTCCTGCCGGTCCAGCACCGCGCCCTCGACCGTGGTCCTGAGCCCGTCGAAGGTGCCCAGATCCCCCATTTCCATGCGCACGGCATAGAACGGGCCGCGCTCGACCGGCGCCACGCAGGGGTTCGGCTTGTGCTCGGGATCGGCGAGATAGCGGTTGAAGCTGGTCTCGCCGCGGCGGAACTGCTCGTCCCGCCCCTCGCGCGCGCCGCAGTTATAGGCCGCGACCGTCGCCTCCAGCCCTGCCGGGTCGATGCCGCAGGCCCGCGCCAGACCGGCCAGCGTCCGGCCGCGCTTCAGATAGCCGCTGCGGGTCCAGAGCCATAGCGGCATCGGCGCCGGCTTGGCATGGCCAAGGCCGTATTTGCGGATCGCGCGATGGTCGCAGATCAGCCAGGCCGTGCCGTCGCCTGCGGCCATGGCCGCGCCGACATCGTGATAGCTGTCGCTTTCGTTGACAAAGCGCCGCCCGTCGGACCGCACCGCGATCATGCCGGGCTTGTAGCGGTCCAGCAGATGCGGAAACACGCCCTTGCCCGGCACCAGGCTGACCGGCATCCAGGCGGCAGGCTGCGGATATTCGGCGTCGAAAGCGCCGCCGACCGCCTCGCCCAGCCGGATGCCGTCGCCGGTATTGCCCGGGGGCACCGGCGAGTGATGCGCGCCCCCCGCCTTCAGATGGGCATAGATCCCGGCACGGCGGGCCAGATCCTGCGCATAGCCGCCGCAGGCCAGCACCACGCCGCGCGCGGCCATGATGCTGCGCGGCTGCGCGCCGCCGACCTGCGCGCCGGTGACGCGTCCGCCCTGCTTCAGCAGATGCAGCGCCGGGGTCTCGGTCAGGATGGGGATCCCGAGGTCGAAGCAGGTCTTGGCCAGCCGCGCCGCCAGGGCGTTGCCGCTGGTCACCTGCACGCCGCGGCCGTGGCGGGCGACCTCGGCCGCATGGGCGGCCAGCCGCTTCGCGACATAGGCGAACGAGGTCGGCGAGCGGGTGGCGTTGAAGAAATGCCGGATGTCCGCGTTCGAGGAATTGAACATCATCCCCATGAAGGTGATGGTCGCCAAGGGCGGCCGCAGGCGGCGCAGGTTTTCCCCCAGCGCGCTGCTGTCATAGGGCGCCGCCAGCACCGAGCGGCCGACATCCACCCCGCCCGGCACGGTCGGGTGATAATCGGGGTAAAGCGTGGGGATGAATTTCACCTCGGTCTCGGCCTCGAACCAGTCCAGCATCTTCGGTCCGGCCTCCAGGAAGGCCTCGACCGCCTCGGGCTGGTGGAAATTGCCGGTCTCGGCCCGCAGATAGGCCCGCGCCGCCGCGCGCGTGTCATCCGGGTTCAGCGCCCGGCCGTGGCGGTTGCCGGGGATCCACAGCACGCCGCCGGAAAAGGCGGTGGTGCCGCCGAAGACCGGCTCCTTCTCGATCACGATCACCGACAGCCCGTGCTTTCTGGCGGTGATCGCCGTGGCCAGCCCACCGGCGCCCGAGCCGATCACCAGCACGTCGCAATGCTCCTGCGCGCCCATTGGCTCCCTCCCTTTCTCGCTGCCTTCCTGCTACTGCGGGGGGCATGGCGAACCAATGGACGCTGGCGCGCAATTCTTGCACTATTCGCAACCGACCGGGGGACGGAGGAACGCATGGGCGACAAGGCGGCAGGCAGCATCCCGCATTACTATCTCTATGGAGATCAGGAGGCGGATGTCGAACTGGACCTGCTTCATATCGAGCCGATCCGCGAACGCAGCGGCCCGAACGATTGGAGGATTCGTCCCCATGCCCATCCCGATCACATGCAGGTGCTGCTGGTGAAATCGGGCGGCGGCGGCATCCGCATGGAGGACCGCCAGCTGCCGATCCCCGCCCCCGGCATCCTGGTGGTGCCGGCGGGCGTCGTGCACCAGATCGACTTCGATCCCGGCACCGACGGGTTCGCGGTGACGGCGGCGCTTGGCTGCCTGCGCACGGCATCGGCCGGCGATCCGCGGCTGGCGACGGCGGCGGGCCGGCCGGCCGTCTATCCGCTGGCCGGGACCGGCCTCGACATTCCGGCGGTAATCGACACCTTTCACTGGCTGCACCGCGAATTCATCTGGTCGGCGCCGGGCCGGCGCACGGCGATCCTGGCGCAATACATGCGCATCCTGGTGGTGGTGCTGCGGCTGTCGATCGCGCATCAGGACGCCGGCACCGCCACGCCGGACCGCGACTACGACCTGCTGGTACGCTATCGCGCGCTGCTCGAAGAGCATTTCCGCAGCCAGCGTTCGCTGGGCTTCTTTGCCGGCGAGCTGGCCGTCACCCCGGCGCGGCTGAACGCGGCCTGCAAGGCGCGCAGCGGCAAGACCGCATCCGAGCTGCTTTACGAGCGCATCGTGATCGAGGCCAAGCGTTATCTGGTCTATACCGAAAGCACGGTGGCGCAGGTGGCGCATCTGACCGGCTTCGACGATCCGGCCTATTTCAACCGCTTCTTCACCCAGCGCGTCGGCATCTCGCCCGGCGCCTTCCGCAAGCAGGCCGCGCGATCCGAGGGCTGAGTCCAATCTTTCCGACGCGCGATCCATTTCCGCGGGCCGCCGCCCGCGCCAATCTGCGCGGCAGGAGGGACCGGCATGATCCATGAATGGCGCAGCTATCGGCTGAAACCCGGCGCGGCGAGCGATTACCTGGCCCTGCTGGCCGAACGCGGCCTGCCGCTGGTGACCCGGCACCTGCCCCTGATGGGCTATTGGCTGGCCGAGACCGGGCCGCTGAACACCATCCATCACCTGTGGAGCTATGCCGACTGGACCGAACGCGAATCCCGCCGCGCCGCGCTGGCGCAGGAGGAAGGCTGGACCAGGGGTTTCATCCCCGCCGCCTTCGCGCTGGTCGATGCGCAGCAGAACCGTTTCCTGCGGCTCGACCGCGCCTCGCCGCGCTTCCATGCGGCGCTGGCGGGACGCTTGCGCGCCCATGCCGCGCCAGCCCCCGGCGCGGCGCTTTTCGCCCCCGATTGCGCCGCGCTGGTGATCGGCGCGGAGCCGGCCGGGGCAGAGGCGCTGTGGCAGCCGGCCTCGGGCGATGCGCGCGGTCCCGTCGCGCTGATGCCGCGCAGCGCCGAGCCGGTGCCGGCGGCGCCGCAGCCGGGACGGCATGTGATCCTGCGTCCGCTGGCCTTCTCGCCGCTGTGAATTAACGCAAGGTTAATCACGGCAAAGAATCGGCATTTGCCGTTACGCCGATTCTTTGCGACCCTTGGCGCATCAGGGAAAGGGGTGCGGGATGAAGACCTCGATTGCCACCGTGTCGATTTCGGGCAGCTTTACCGAGAAACTCGCCGCGATCCAGCAGGCCGGATTCGACGGGATCGAGATCTTCGAGCAGGATTTCCTCGCCTCGGACTTCACCCCGGCCGAGGTCGGCCGCATGGTCCGCGACCATGGGCTGGAGATCACCCTGTTCCAGCCCTTCCGCGATTTCGAGGGCCTGCCCGAGCCCCTGCGCAGCCGCGCCTTCGCCCGGGCGCAGCGCAAGTTCGACCTGATGGCCGAGCTGGGCACCGACCTGGTGCTCGTCTGCTCCTCGACCCATCCCGAGGCGCTTGGCGGCATCGACCGCGCCGCCGCCGATTTCCGCGAACTGGGCGAGATCGCGGCGCAGCGCGGCATCCGCATCGGCTACGAGGCGCTGTGCTGGGGCCGGCACGTCAACGACCACCGCGACGCATGGGAGATCGTGCGCCGCGCCGATCACCCGAATGTCGGCCTGATCCTCGACAGCTTCCACACGCTGGGCCGCAAACTGGATCCAGACAGCATCCGCCGCATTCCCGGCGACCGCATCTTCTTCGTGCAGCTGGCCGACGCGCCGCTGATCGAGATGGACCTGCTCTATTGGTCGCGGCATTTCCGCAACATGCCGGGCGAGGGCGACCTGGACGTCGCCGGCTTCACCCGCGCGGTCATGGCCACCGGCTATGACGGGCCGCTGAGCCTGGAAATCTTCAACGACCAGTTCCGCGCCGGGCTGCCGCGCCTGGTGGCCCGCGACGGCCATCGCAGCCTGGTGGCGCTGATGGACCGCGTGCGTCGGGCCGAGCCTTCGCTCTCCGTCGATCTGCCCGCCTTTCCCGCCCCCGCCCCGGTCGAGCGGGTCGAGTTCGTCGAATTCGCCACCTCGGCCGAGGATGCCGGGCCGCTGGAGAGCCTGCTCACCACGGCCGGCTTCGAAAAGGCCGGCCGGCATCTCAGCAAGCAGGTGACGCTGTGGCGGCAGGGCGGCGTCAACCTGCTGGTCAATGCCGAGCCCGAAGGCTACGCCCGCAGCGCCTGGGTCACGCATGGCACCGGCGTGTCCGAAATCGGGCTGATGGTCCCCGACGCCCGCGCCGCCTTCGACCGCGCCCTGGCACTGGGGGCCGAGCCGCATGTCGCGCCCCATGCCGCGCAGGAGCTTGATATCCCCGGCATCCGCGGCGCCGGCAGCAACGTGATCCGCCTGCTGGACCGCCGGGGCGATCTGGGCCGGATCTGGGAGGTGGATTTCGCCCTCGACGCCCCCGCGCCGCCGGGCGCCGGGCTTGCCGGCGTCGATCACCTGGGCCAGACCATGGCCTATGACGAGATGCTCAGCTGGTCGCTGTTCTACACCACCCTGTTCACGGCCGAAAAGGCGCCGATGGTCGATGTGGTCGATCCCGACGGGCTGGTGCGCAGCCAGGCCATCCGGGCCGGCGGGCTGCGCATCACCCTGAACGGCGCCGAGACGCGGCGCACCCTGGCCGGGCAGTTCCTGCACGAGACCTTCGGCTCCTCGGTCCAGCACCTCGCCTTCGCCAGCGACGACATCTTCGCCACCGCGGCCGAGATGGCGGCGCGCGGCTTCCCCTTCCTGCGCATCGGGGCGAATTACTACGACGACGTCGAGGCGCGCTTCGGGCTCGATCCGGATTTCACCGCCCGGCTGCGCGCCCATCACATCATGTATGACGAGGATGCCGGCGGGCAGTTCCTGCAGTTCTACTCGACCGCCCTGCCCGGCGGCTTCTTCCTGGAGATCGTGCAGCGCCGCGGCGATTACGCCGGCTATGGCGCGCCGAACGCCCCGTTCCGCATCGCCGCGCAAAAGCGCACCCTGCGGCCCAAGGGCATGCCGAAAGCCTAGCCGCCCAGTTCCGCCAGCGTCCGGCGGATGCCCTCCTCGATCGGCGTGACCGGCTGCGCGCCCAGCCAGTCCGGCACCGGGTCCGAGGCGAGATCCGCGGGAATGCGCAGCGGCGGGCCGTCGATGGCGATGCCGTCCCAGCCGCTCTGCCGGGCAAGCTCGACGGTGAAGTCCGCCATCCCGCGCGTATCGCCGGCCATGGTCAGCACCGTCGCGCCTTGCATCGGCCGCAGCATCGCCGCGGCCAGCAGCCGCGCCACGTCATCCACATGCACGAAGCCCACCCGGCCCGAGAAGCGGATCACCGCCGGCTCGCGCCGGACCGAGGCCGCCAGCGCGATGGACGGCCCGGCCGCGATGCCGCTGCTGATCCCCGGCCCGTAGACGATATAGGGCCGCAGCCCCAGGCTGGGCAGGCCGTGATCGGCGGCATGGACCCGCGCCAGCCCCTCGACCGCCAGCTTGGTCACGCCATAGACGGTCATCGGCCGCGGCAGCGTGGCGCTGTCCGGCCCGAACACCCCGGCGGTGCTGAGCCAGGCGACCGGCACCCGCAGCCGGCGCGCAAGTTCGAAGACATGCGCCGAGCCCAGCACATTGACCCGCACCGCCCGCGCCGGATCGGCGGCGCAATCCACGGTCATCAGCCCGGCCAGATGCACGATGCCGTCGCAACCCTCGCCGGCCCGCGCCAGCGAATCGGCATCGGTCACATCCCCCGCCGCTGCCTCGCAGCCCTCTGGCAGCACGGTGCGGCGGATCGCGGCTTCGAGGTCGAAAAGGCGGGGGACGATGCCCTGCACCGCCAGCGCGGCCGCCACCCGCAGGCCGATGAAACCGGTGCCGCCGGTCAGAAGAATGCGGCGCGGCCACCTTATGTCCTGTGTCATGCTGTCTCCTCCTGCCCGCATTATATGGAATGATATTCAATTATAAAAGTATCTTCCATTTTTATGCCGCCTGTGGCAAGTTCCGCCGCGCATCGGGGCAAGGAGGGATCGCGCATGACTGCCACGGCTTTCGACGAAGAGGTCGATCTTCTGGTGATCGGCGCCGGCGCGGGCGGCATGACGGCGGCGCTGAGCGGCGCCATCGCCGGCCTGTCGGTGCTGCTTTGCGAAAAGACCGGCGTGGTCGGCGGCACCACCGCCACCTCGGGCGGAACGACCTGGGTGCCGGGCACCGAGCTGAGCCACCGGGCCGGGGTGCCCGACAGCGCCGAGGACGCCGCCGCCTTCCTGCGCCATGTCGTCGGCAACCGTGGCGGCGAGGCGCGGCGCGAGGCGTTTCTGGCCGCCGGACCCGAGGCCATCGCCGAGCTTGAACGCCATTCCGAGGTCCGCTTCGTCGCCGCCGCCGCGCATCCCGACTATCTGGACGGTCCCGGTTCGGCCTATGGCGGGCGGGCGCTCGCGCCGGTGGAATTCGACGGCCGGCTGCTCGGGACCGATTTCGACCGGGTGCGGCCGCCGCGCGACGTGTTCATGGGTCTGGGCGGCATGATGGTCGCGCGCGGCGAGCTGGGGGCGCTGCTCGCCCCCTTTGCCAGCACCGGCAACCTGACGACCGCGCTGAAGATCCTGCTGCGCTATGCCCGCGACCGGCTGGGCCATCGGCGCGGCACCCGGCTGCTGATGGGCAATGCGCTGGTGGCGCGGCTGTTTTTCAGCCTGCGCCGGCGCGCGGTGCCGATCTGGTTCGACAGCCCGCTGGCCGATCTCATCCGCGACGGGCAGGCGGTGATCGGTGCGGTGATCGAGACCCCGCAGGGCCGGCGCCGGGTCCGGGCGCGGCGGGGCGTGGTGCTGGCGACCGGCGGCATCGGCTGGAACCGCGCCCTGCGCGAGCGGCTGTTTCCGCCGCAGATCGCCGCCTTCTCGCAGGCACCCGAGGGCAATAGCGGCGACGGCATCGCCCTGGCGGTCGAGCGCGCCGGCGCGGCGCTGGACGGTGGCTGCGACAGCGCCGGGCTGTGGATGCCCTGCTCGCTGCTCGGCCGTCCGGACGGGTCGCAGGCAATCTGGCCGCATATCATCCTGGACCGCGCCAAGCCGGGGCTGATCGCCGTCGGCCGCGACGGCCGCCGCTTCGTGAACGAGGCCGGCAGCTATCACGATTTCTGCATGGGCATGATCCGCGCCGGCCTGTCCGAGGCCTGGCTGGTGGTCGATTCCGGTTTCATTCGCCGCTACGGGCTGGGGCTGGTCCTGCCGGGCGGGCGCGGGCTGCGCCGGCTGCTGCGGCAGGGCTATCTGCAGCGCGCAGGCAACCTTGACGCGCTGGCCGCCGCCATCGGGGTCGATGCGCAGGGGCTGGCCGAAAGCGTCCGGGCCAACAACCGTTTCGCGGAAACCGGTTCCGACGCCGATTTCGGCCGCGGCTCGACGGTGGTGAACCGTTTCAACGGCGATCCCGAGGTCAAGCCCAATCCCTGCCTGGGCCCGATCCGGCAGGCGCCCTTCTATGCGCTGCGCGTGGTTCCGGTCGATCTGGCCGGCAGCGGCGGGCTCGACTGCAATGCCGAGGCGCAGGTGCTGGACCGCGGGGGCCGGCCGATCCCCGGGCTTTACGCCTGCGGCAACGACGCTGCCTCGATCTTCCGCGGCACCTATCCGGGGCCCGGCACCACCATCGGCCCGGCCATGGTCTTCGGCTGGAAAATCGCCCGGCAGCTGGCGAAGCAGGGCTGATTTTCCGCCCTTGCGGGAAAACCGCCGGTCACCGGGCCATCGGGCCGATTCCGCAAGCTACCGGCCCGGAATCAATCCCCTGCCCGGAATCGCCGCCTCATTCCGGCCCATCCCGGCGCTAATGAATTAACATCATGTTAACGCAAAGCGTCAAACGGTCTTTGACGTTATTCAACTGTTTTGCGACCTTTTGCCACAGACCGCGCAATCAGAGGAGCTGGCGTGGTCAGCTTCAGGGAGGTTACCCATGACCGCTTCACCGGCCATCGCGCCCAAGGGCAGGCATCAATCCGGCAAGGCTGCAGCCAGCGGCTGGATCGGCTCTGCGCTGGAATATTACGACTTCTTCATCTACGCCACCGCCGCCTCGCTGGTGTTTCCGCAGATCTTCTTCCCGTCGGAAAACCCGCGCGTCGCCATCGTCGCCTCGCTGGCGACCTATGGCGTGGGCTATGTCGCCCGGCCGATCGGCGCCTTCGTGCTGGGCCATTGGGGCGACACCCATGGCCGCAAGAACGTGCTGATCCTGTGCATGTTCCTGATGGGCATCTCGACCCTGCTGGTCGGAATCCTGCCGACCTATCAGCAGGTCGGCATCCTGGCCCCGATCCTTCTGGTGATCCTGCGGCTGGTGCAGGGCTTCGCCGTGGCGGGCGAGATCTCGGGCGCCAGCTCGATGATCATGGAACACGCGCCCTTCGGCCGGCGCGGCTTTTTCGCCAGCTTCACGCTGCAGGGCGTGCAGGCCGGCCAGATCCTGGCCGCCGCCGTCTTCCTGCCGCTGGCGCATTACATGCCCGACGAGGCTTTCAACAGCTGGGGCTGGCGCATCCCGTTCCTGCTGAGCTTCGTCGTCATCATCGCCGGCTGGATCATCCGCCGCGAGGTCGAGGAAACCCCCGCCTTCCGCCAGGAAGAGGCCGAGCACGCCACCCCGCGCTCGCCGGTCGTCGAGGCGATCCGCACCACCTGGCCGGACATGATCCGGGTGATCTGCATGGCGCTGATGAACACCATCCCGGTCGTCGCCACCGTCTTCGGCGCCGCCTATGCCGTGCAGGCCGCCTATGGCATCGGCTTCCACAAGGACGTCTATCTGTGGATCCCGGTCCTGGGCAATATCGTCGCCTGCCTGGTGATCCCGCTGGTCGGCAACCTGTCGGACCGCATCGGCCGCCGCCCGCCGATCATCGTCGGCGCGCTGGGATCGGGCCTCTTGGCCTTCGGCTATCTCTACGCCATCTCGATCCATTCGGTGCCGCTGGCGATCCTGATGTCGCTTCTGATGTGGGGCGTGGTCTATCAGGGCTATAACGCGGTCTTTCCCAGCTTCTACCCCGAGCTGTTCCCGACCCGGACCCGCGTGTCCTCGATGGCGATCTCGCAGAATATCGGCACCACGATCACCGCGCTGCTGCCGGCGCTCTTCGCCACCGTCGCCCCTCCGGGCGCGACCAATGTGCCGCTGATGGTGGGTTCGATCACCTTCGCCATCTGCTGCATCGCCGCCGCCGCGGCCTGGTCGGCGCGCGAGACCTACCGGGTCCGCATCGAGGACCTGGGCAAGCCGAATGCCGCGCCGGTGCCCAAGGCGGAATACGACCACCTGCGGACCGAGGCCGCCGCCAGCCGCTGAACCCCACCGCAAGGCCCCGGTCCATCCGGGGCCTTTCCCCCCGAGCAGGAAAGGCAAGGCATCATGATCCGCGGAACCACCAGACTGATCGCGCATCTGGGCTATCCGACCACGACCTTCAAATCGCCGATGATCTACAACCCGTGGTTCCAGCGGCGCGGCATCGATGCCGTGGTGGTGCCGATGGGCTGCAAGCCCGAGGATTACCCCGATTTCCTGCGCCTGCTGTTCCGGCTTTCGAACATCCACGGCGCGCTGGTCACCATGCCGCACAAGGTCAGCACCCTGGCGCTGGCCGACCGCGTCTCGGTCACCGCCCGCATCGCCGGCGCGGCGAACGGGCTGCGGCTGGCCGGGGACGGCGCGCTCGAGGCCGACATGTTCGACGGCGAGGGCTTCGTGCGCGGCGTGCTGAACAAGGGCCAGGAGCTGCAGGGCCGCTCGGCCCTGGTCGTCGGCTGCGGCGGCGTCGGCTCGGCCATCGCCGCCTCGCTGGCCCGGGCGGGCGTGGCGCGGCTGGCGCTCTACGACCCGGCGGCCGCCAATGCCGAGGCGCTGGCCGGCCGCATCGCCGCCGCCTATCCCGGCATCGCGCTTGAGACCGGCGCGAACGACCCGGCGGGCTTCGACCTGGCGGTGAACGCCTCGCCCTTGGGCATGACCGAGGGCGACCCGCTGCCCATGGACCCCGAACGCCTCGACCCCGCCACCTTCGTGGGCGAGGTGGTGCTGAAATCCGAGATCACGCCCTTCCTCGCCGCCGCCCGCGCCCGCGGCTGCCGCTATCAGGTCGGCACCGACATGCTGTTCGAGCAGATCCCGGCCTATCTGGAGTTCTTCGGCTTCCCCAAGCCCAGCGTCGCGGAACTGCGCGAAAGCGCCGCGATCAGCTATTGACCGGCGGCGGTGCGAGGCCGGGCATCGATGCCCGTGCCCCGCGCCGCCCATGGCCGGCTGGTTTCGTCCCGGCGGGGGACCGGCCTTGTCCGCCCGGTCTCGGTCGAGGCGGACGCGCTGCGCATCCGCGCGGATCGCCGAGGCTGCCGGGCTAGGCGCCGGCGGCCTCGGCAAAGGCCCGCGCCTCGGCCGGGGCGGTGCCGAGCCCGCCGGCGGCGGAAAGGTCCAGATCCGGGAAGTCGCGGGCGACCAGCGCCGGCAGCGGCTGGCCGCCGGATTGCGCCTCGGCGCAGAGCGCCTTGATCCTGGCCTGCGCCTCGGGGCGCGGCATGTGGCGGGCCAGGGCGAAGGTGAAGGCCTCGGCATGGATCAGCCCGCTGCCGTCGTCGAGCCCGCGCGCCATGGCCTGCGCATCGGGCGCGATCCGCCCCGACAGGTCCAGCGCCAGCGCCAGCGCCCGGCCGGTCGAGATGCAGAGCTGCGGCAGGGTCAGCCATTCCACGAACCAGGCCGCGCCGTCGCGCTGCTGGCGGTGGATGCCGGCGCCCTGCAGCGCCGAGGCCAGCGCCGCCGCCTGCCGCGCCAGCGCCACCAGCACCGAGGGGCCGACCGGATTCTGCTTTTGCGGCATGGTGGAGGAACCGCCGGCGCCGGAGATGCGGATTTCGCCGATGCCGCTTTGCGCCATCAGGATCAGGTCCTCGCCCATCTTGCCCAGGCTGGCGCAAAGCCCCGCCATCCAGGCGGCGAAATTGCCGATGCGGTCGCGTTCGGCATGCCAGCCGTGGCCGGGATCGTGCAGGCCGAGCGCCTCGGCCAGGCCGGCGCGCACGGCGGGGCCCTCGGCCCCCATGGCCGAGAGCGTGCCCGCCGCCCCGCCCAGCGAGACGGTGGCCAGCTCCGGCGCCAGCGCCTGAAGCCGCGCGCGGTGGCGCAGCAGCGGATGGCCCCAGCCGGCGATCACGGCGCCGAAGCCGGTCGGCGTCGCCGCCTGCCCGTAGGTCCGCGCCGCCATCGGCAGATCGGCATGCTCGCGGGCCAGCCGGCCGAGCGCGGCGGCCAGCCGGCCGAGCCTGTCGTCCCAGATCCCCGTCAGCCGGCGCAGCCGCAGCGCCTGGCCGGTTTCCATGATGTCCTGGCTGGTCGCCCCCCAATGCAGGTATTGCGCATGATCGGGCGCCTCCATGGCCTTGCGGAAGGCCGCGACCAGCGCCGGGACCGGCACGCCGTTGGTCGCCGTCTCGGGGCCGAGCGCGGCGGGGTCGATCTGCACCTCGCGCGCGGCGCGCTCGATGAAGGCGCCGGCGGTGTCGGGGATCAGGCCCAGCCGGGCCTGCACGCGGGCCAGCGCGCCCTCGACCAGCAGCATGGCGCGGATCTCGGCGCTGTCGGCGAAGAGCGCGGCGGTCTCGTCATCCGAGAAGAGGCTGCGATAAAGGGCGCTGTCGGCGGCTGCGGCGGGCATCGGTCGGTCCTTTTGCAATGGCAGGACCGGGGGGCCGTCTGCCCCCCGGACCCCCCGAGGATATTTGGACAAGAAAGAAGATGCGAGAGGCCGGCGGCGGGGATCAGGCGGCGGGGGAACGCAGGCCGAGGATCTGCCGGGCCTGCCGCCAGGTCGCCACCGGGCGGCGGTATTTCTCGCAAAGCGCCACGGCGCGTTTCACCAGCGCGGCGTTCGAGGGGACGAGCCTGTCGCGGTCGAGGCGGACATTGTCCTCGAGCCCGGTGCGGGCATGGCCCCCGGCAGAGATCGCCCAGTCGTTCAGCACGATCTGGTTCGGCCCGATGCCCGCCGCGCACCAGGGCGCATCGGCGCCGAAAAGGCGCTTCACCGTATGGACGTAATAGTCGAAGACCTCGCGGTCGGCGGGCATGGCGTTTTTCACCCCCATGACGAATTGCACATAGGGCCGGTCCTTGATCTGGCCCGCCTGCCACATCTGATGCGCCTTGAGGATATGGCTGAGGTCGAAAGCCTCGATTTCCGGTTTGATATCGTATTTCGCCATCTCGGCGGCCAGCCAGTCCACCAGGTCCGGCGGGTTCTCGTAGACCCGGGTCGGGAAATTGTTCGAGCCGACCGAGAGCGAGGCCATGTCGGGGGCCAGCGGCAGCATGCCGCCGCGTGCGCGACCCGCCCCCGAGCGGCCGCCGGTCGAGAGCTGGACGATCATGCCGGGGCAATGCGTCTCGATCCCTTCCTTGAGCCGGGCGAAGCGTTCGGGGTCGGAACTCGGCCGGCCCTCGTCGTCGCGGACGTGGCAATGGGCGATGGTCGCGCCGGCCTCGAAGGCTTCCTGCGTCGATTCGACCTGCTCCTCGATGGAGATCGGCACCGCCGGGTTGTTGTCCTTGGTCGGCAGCGAGCCGGTGATGGCGACGCAGATGATGCAGGGGGTTGCGGTCATGGCCTTGCCCTCAGATGTCGAAGAAGACGGTTTCGTTCTCGCCCTGCAGCCTGAAGTCGAAGCCGTATTCGCCCGGTCCGGTCCGCTTCGCCATGAGCGTCTGGATGCGCGCCTTGTGCTCGATCCGGGCGAGGACCGGGCATTCGGCATTGGCCGCCTCCTCGTCCTCGAAGCAGATCCGGGTCTGGAGCCCGAGATTGATGCCCCGCGCCACCAGCCAGACATTGATATGCGGCGCCATCAGCCGGCCGTCCGGGAAGGGCACGCGGCCGGGCTTGACGGTTTCCAGCCGCCAGATGCCGGTGTCGAAATCCGCCGCGACCCGGGCCCAGCCGGTGACGTTCGGATCGGCGGCGCCGCGCGGGTCGTTGCCGGGATAGATGCCATCCGCATCGGCCTGCCAGGTTTCGAACAGCGCATCGCGCAGGACCATGCCGGCGCCGTCGATGACGCGGCCGGTGATGATGATGCGCTCGCCCCGCGCGCCCTCGCGGATCGGCGAGAGGCCCAGGTCCTGCGGATAGATGCCGGGATTGCCGAGCGCGTTGGGGGTCAGGCCGATATGGACATAGGGGCCGGCGGTCTGCGAGGGCGTTTCCTTGAGATAGTCCAGTCCCTGCATCACATCCCCTCCTTGCGGTTTTCGAAGAACGACTGGCGGCGGCCGCGCAGCACGATGTCGAACTTGTAGGCCAGGCAGTCCATCGGGATCGCCCGGTTCATGTCCAGGGGCGCCACCAGCGCCTGGATGGCGCGGTCCTGGCCGATGGTGTTGACGATCGGGCATTTCGCGATCAGCGGGTCGCCCTCGAAATACATCTGGGTGATCAGGCGCTGGCCGAAGCCGGTGCCGAAGACCGAGATGTGGATATGCATCGGCCGCCAGTTGTTGACATGGTTCGGCCAGGGATAGGCGCCCGGGCGGATGGTCAGGAATTCGTAGCTTCCGTCCGGCCCGGTCAGCGTGCGCCCGCAGCCGCCGAAATTCGGGTCGAGCGGCGCCAGGTAGCCGTCCTTCTTGTGGCGGTAGCGGCCGCCGGCATTGGCCTGCCAGATCTCGACAAGCACGTTCGGCACGCCGCGGCCGGTCTCGTCCAGCACCCGGCCGTGCATGATGATGCGCTCGCCGATGGCGGGCTGGCCGGTGAAGTTCATCACCAGGTTGTTGTCCAGCTCGCCCAGCATGTCATGGCCGAAGGCGGGACCCGTTTCCTCGGACAGGGTCGAGCCGAGCGCCACCAGCGCGCGATGCGGGGCGCGGGTCATCGAGGTCTTGTAGCCCGGCGTGTAGGCCGGCGGGTGCCAGTCGCGGTCGCGGAAGAACAGCGGGCCGCGGTCGGTTGCATTGCTGAGGGTCATCGCTTGGCCGCCTCCATCTCGGCAAAGGTCTCCTTGGCGATCTTGATCGCGTGGTTGGCGCGCGGGACGCCGGCATAGATGGCGACATGCAGCAGCGCCTCGATCACGTCGCCGGGCGTGGCGCCGGTGTTGGCGGTGGCGCGGATATGCAGGGCCAGTTCGTGGTCGTTGCCCAGCCCCGCCAGCAGCGCGATGGTCAGCATCGAGCGCTCGCGCGGGCTGATGGTGTCGCGCGACCAGACCGCGCCCCAGGCGGATTCGGTGATCAGCCTCTGGAAGGGCTCGTCGAAATCGGTCTTGGCGGCCTCGGCGCGGGCGACATGGGCATCGCCCAGCACCCGGCGCCGGGTGGTCATGCCCTGGTCGTAGCGGTTGGTCATCGGAGATGGTCCTGAAGGAAGGGGGCCAGCAGCGCGGCCCAGGCGGCGGGGGTTTCGACGCAGGGCAGATGGCCGGCGCCGGGAATGACGTGGAAATCCGCGCCGGGGATCAGATCGGCGGTGCCGCGCACCAGATCCGGCGGCGAGGAGCCGTCCTGGTCCCCGGCGATCACCAGCACCGGCAGGCGCAGGCCGGCCGTGCCCTCGGTCAGGTCGGCGGCGGCGATGGCCTCGCAGGCGGCGATATAGCCCTGCGCGTCGCAGCGGGCCAGCATGTTGCGCCAGGGATGCAGCGCCGGCGTGGCGCGGAAGCGGGCGGCGAACCAGCGCTCCAGCACCGCATCGGCGATGCTGGCGACGCCGCCGGCACGGACGGCGGCGATGCGGGCGGCCCAGATCTCGGGCGCGCCCATGCGGGGCGCGGTGTTCGACAGCACCAGCGCGCGCAGCAGTTCGGGCCGGCGCGCGGCCAGCGCCTGGCCGATCATGCCGCCGATGGACAGGCCGACGAAGACCGCCGGTCCGCCGGTGGCCTCGATCAGCGCCGCGGCGTCCTCGGCCAGATCGGCGATCGAGACGGGGCCGCCGGAATCGGACAGGCCGTGGCCGCGCTTGTCGTAGCGAATGGCGCGGATGCCCGGCAGAAGCGGCAGCACCGCGTCCCAAAGCCGCAGGTCGGTGCCCAGGGAATTGGCGAAAACCACCGGCAACCCGTCCTCGGGCCCGTCGATCCGGTAATGCATCGCCCCCCAGGGTCGCATCAGAACTTGCATGGCAACTCCTCTCTCACCCATAATCTGCCACAGCCTATTCCGGGCGAAAAATGCTAAATGAGCGATCATGTATAATCATTCAATTATGCATCCGGCGATCAAGCTGCGCCATATCCGCGCCTTTCTGGACATCGCGGCCGAGGGCGGGCTGTCCGCCGTCGCCCGCCGGCAAGGCATCACCCAGCCGGCGCTGTCGCGCACCCTGGCCGAGCTGGAGACGCTGCTGGGGCAGCGGCTGTTCCTGCGCCAGGGGCGGCGGCTGGTGCTGACCGAACAGGGCGCGCTGTTTCGCCACCACGCCGCCCATGCCCTGCAGGCGCTGGAGGCGGGCGCGGCGGCGCTGCAGCCGGGGACCAGCGGCACGATCCGGGTGGGCGTGCTGCCCACGGTGGCGACGCGGTTCTTTCCGCAGGTGGTGCTGCGGCTGCGGCAGATCCTGCCCGACGTGATGCTGGCGGTCGAGACCGGGCCGCATCACTACCTGATCCGCATGCTGCGCGCCGGCAGCATCGACCTGATGATCGGCCGCCTGCCCAGCCCCTCGGAAATGGCGGGGCTGAGCTTCGATCACCTTTACGAGGAGGATGTCGTGCTGGTGGCGCGCGCCGGCCATCCCGCAGCCGGCCGGCCGGCCGCCGAGGCGCTGCGCGAGGCGCCGCTGATCCTGCCGCCTGCGACGGCGCTGATCCGCGCCTCGGTCGATGCCTATCTGGTCTCGCTGGGGCTGGCCAGCGTCCGGCCGCTGGTCGAGACGGTGTCGCTGGCGCTGGGGCGGGGGATCTGCCTGGCC